>JAEEGL016044474.1_pt1 | contig 14252 bp, 13 predicted proteins | sample 9134231 | NCBI WGS metagenome assembly JAEEGL01 (sample SAMN16246548, study PRJNA631951) | gut metagenome | biome: gut microbiome; feature: rumen; material: fiber-attached | host: Bos | place: Iran: Karaj | collected 2018-10 | reverse complement strand
TTGCAGATGCCGTCGCCGTTTTCCATGTCCACGCCCAGCACGTCGGCCATGGCAAAGCTTCTCATTTCGCCGCGCACGCATCCGGGCTCCTTAACGCCGATAAAGCCGCCGCCGCGGGCGACAAAGCGGCAAAGGTTCGCCTTGAGGGATGCATCCTTCCAGATGTCGCCGCCGCTCCATGCGTCGCCTTCGCGGCCTGCGCTTATCAATATGTCGATGTCTTCGGGCACGCCGCCGTTTTTCACCTCTTCAAGGCTTATGCTCCGTAATTCCACAGGGAGACCGGCCAGCGCCTCGTGAATGTGGTTAAGCGGCAATTCCGGATGCTCGTGCATGTGCCCTGCGCAGTTCCAGGTTCTCAGGCTTCCCCAGCTTTGCAATATGCCGACCCGGATGCCGCTGAGCCAGGGCTTGCCGCCCTCGTGCAGGGACTTTAAGAGTCGGAATTCCGCGGCGATGTCGGCAATTTCCTTCTGGAACAGCGGGAAATCCTCGGTCAGATGCAGATATCCGCCAAGGCCGATACGGTCGATCTTTACGCGCAGCAGGGCGCGCCTGATTTTGACCCAGTAGCCGCGCGCATCCTTTTCGGGATGTCCGCCCGGCAGGAATGTGGGTTCTCCGCCAAGACCCGTGGGGAAGAGATAGGGGTGGAGCCTGAGTTCATGGGTGGAAACTTCCTTTACGCCCGCGCACAGGCGCGCTTCGAAGGCATTGAAGACGCACTTGATCAGTCCGTCAAAGGCAAATTCTCCGAAATGGCCGCTCCACGGCTCGATGCCTATCCAGCTGTCGTCATAGAACACATAGGCTTTTTTGCCATAGGAATGAATGAGATCTACGCATTGGCGGCCAAAGGAGCGCACAAATTTGCCCGTAAATTCGATCCAGTCGCGCAGCTTTTTGCTCGGCGGATTGTGGGTCGGGTTGTGCTTGTCCTTGTTTATAAAGTCCTCAGAGGTCATTTTGTAGCCATATTCGGCTTCAAACTGCTTAAGCGCGGGCGGATTGACCGTAAAGTCATAGCTGCCCCAGTCCGAAAACACGTCGCGCAGGCGGCTTGAAGAGCCCCATATCCACGTGAAATTATAAAACATGGAGGTCAGGCGCACCACGCTGGTGTGGGGATGGTCTTTGAGCCATTGATCCAAAAAGTCCAGTATCGCCCGTTGCGTCTCGGTATAGCGCGGCTCGACCGCCATTAAGTGCTCCTTGTCTCCCCAGTCGTTGGTGATGTGGTTGTACATGGAGATTTCTTCCCACAGGCGCGTGGCAAGGAAATTGACCGTATAGAAATGATAGGGAATGGCATCGTGCACGGTCACTGTTTCGCCGTCCCAGCTCCAGTTTTTGTTTTCCAGTCCGCTCGTTCTGTCAAACACCTGCCAATATTCGGTGCCGTCGGCGGGTTGGATGGTGAACTGCTGCGTAAAGTAACCGTCAAGCGGCCTGATCTGTACTTTGCTCTCTTCGGCCAGCACCGGCTTTGACATCAGAAAGTTTCGCTGTAAAAACTCCGGATGCTTTTTTGCCCAGTTATTGACATAGCGGATCAGGCACACCGTGGAGTAGATCGGCGTACCGGTGGCAATGATCTCATCGGACAGCACGGTGCCATCGCTGTCGCGTATGCAGTCCGCGCCCCACATCTTTGCAAGCTTTAAGGTAAGCGCCTCGTATCCGGCCTCGCCGGGCAGTGTAAAGGAACCGGTCATCATGCTTTCGTCCTCCCTATATATTTTTTCAGTGCGCCTCAAAAGCCTGAAAGCTTACGTCGATCAGGCTGAGTGCGCCCGTAATTTCGTCTTTTTCCTGTTGTGTGAAGGCCAATTTTTCATCCGTTACCGCAATGGCGCCCGCCGCGTCGTAGATCAGCGCCTTTTCCGCGATAAAGCGCGCCGTCTCGTCGCCCTTGATGGCCGTGGTGTAGATGACCTCCTGCCCCGTCGACAAGAGCGCCAGCATGCGTTTGTCTTTACGGTACAGTCGCTTCAAAAGGGCATCCAGCTCGCCGCGCGTAAGGATATAGGCGCTCTTTTCCTGCGTAAAGCCTCTTCGGTATGCCTTCACGCAGTCCGCATAGGCCTTGAGTACGCCGGCGGTGTGCTCACTTAGCCCAATTTCCGTCATCCTCTGAAGGCTTGCGTTCAAAAGCCCGCTCACGCCGCCCAGCTCGTCGTCGATCCTATGCGCCAGTTCGTTTACGTCGCGCCGCGGCAGCGCCGTATAGAGCATAAGCTCGATCACCTCATGCGGCGAAAAGGATATCAGCCCGTTTTCCCTGAGCGCGCGCTTTAAGCGTTGTCGGTGTCCCGAATGGTCGTAGGGCATGTTTTAACCTTTCAAATAATGCTTGTAATGCTCGTTTGCCTGTTTATTTTCCTACGCAGAAGCTTTCAAAGATCGCGTCGATGACGTTTTCACTCACGTTTTCGCCGGTGATTTCGCCAAGCGCCATAAGAGCATCGGTAAGATCCTGCCGGTAGAGATCCAAAAAGCTGTTTTCATCCAGGGTAAGCAAGCGCTTTAAAGCTTCCATCGCCTGATTGGCCTTATGGATATGGCGAAGGTTCGTCAATTTTCCGTCGTCCTCGCCCGGGGAGGCCATGGCATAGATGCGGTTTCTGAGCTCATCCATGCCCTCGCCCGTGATCGCGCTTACGCGCACGGCGTCCTTGATTTCATTCGTCCTGATGTCATCCTTGTTGGCCACGATGATAAAGCGCTCGTCACGCTTGTTTAAAAGCGCCTCATCCTCAGGGCTCAGGCGCTCGGAAGCGTCCAGCACCAGCAGCACGATGTCGGCTTCGTCGATGCACTTTTGCGCGCGTTCAATGCCCATCAGTTCGATTTTGTCGCCGGTCTCGCTTTCGCCGCGTATGCCCGCCGTATCACTGAAGGTCAGTTTTACGCCGTTTATGCTCACGCTCTCATTGATAATGTCGCGGGTGGTGCCGGCGATGTCGGTGACGATGGCTCTGTCCGCGCCGATGAGCCTGTTTAAAATGGAGCTTTTGCCTACGTTCGGCCTGCCTGCGATGGCGACGCTCGCGCCCTCGCGGATCAGATGCGCATATTTGGGATCGGCCGCGCGCGAAAGCCCGGAAACGATCTGTTTTGCCTCGCGCCGCACACGCTCCACCGTCACGCTCTCGTCGATCTCATCGGGAAAGTCGATCGCTGCGTCGATCAGCGTGACCAGCTCCTGTATTTGCCTTTTGATGTCACCGATCAGAGAGGTGGCGCCGACGCGCAGTTCCCTTATCGAGGAGCGCGCAGCCTGCTCGCTGCCGGCGTTGATCAGGCTCATCACCGCCTCCGCGCGGTCCAGGGTGAGACGCCCGTTCATAAAGGCGCGGTAGGTAAATTCGCCCCTTTGCGCGGGGCGCGCGCCCAGTTCGATCAGGCGCTCAAGCACCCTTTGAGCCGAAATGCCGCCGTGCGTATGTACCTCGCACACATCCTCGCGGGTGTAGCTCTTTGGCGCGCGGAAAAAGACCGCCATCACCTCGTCGATTTCCTCGCCGCGTCCGTCGGTAATGCAGCCGTAGAGCATGAGCGCGTGCTTAAAACGCGCCTTGGGATTGGCGGGCAGGAAGGCGCGCAGAAGGATGCTTTTGGCATCCTTGCCGCTCATTCTTACAATGGCGATGCCGCCCTCGCCGTTTGAGGTGGCGATGGCGGCAATGGTATCTTTTAAATCAAGCATTGGTTCTGACCGGCAGCACCAGACAGGTAAAGTCGTCGTCGGTCACGGGGGTGATCACGCAGGGGCTGACGGCGGTGCCGAATTTGAGCACGATCTCTTCGCCGCGAATGATGCGCGCCAGCTCGCTTAAATACTTGACGTTAAAGGAAATCGTCAGTTCGCCGCCGTCGGTCTGGGCGCTGATTTCCTCGCGCATGTCGCCTGCTTCGCTGGTGGCGCTCAAAACGAGCATGCCGTCGCTTACCTCGATTTTGATCAGATTGTTGCGGCTGGAGCGGGCGATCAGCGCCGCGCGCTCGATGCAGGCGCAGAATTTATCCGTTTCCACCGTCGCCGTCAGATTAAAGGCCTTGGGGATCACGCGGTGATAGTCGATATACTCGCCCTCGATCAAAGAGGTGTAAAAGCGCGTTTGTCCGCTTTCGAGCTTAAGTCTGTTCTGGCTGAAGCTCAGGCGCGCGATTTTTTCTTCGTCGTCGCTCATCAGTTTTTCGATTTCATCCAGCGCGCGGCAGGGGATGATCGCCTTGGCGCGGGTGGTCAGATCGCTGATGCGCGTATGCTTGACAGCCATGCGGAAGCCGTCGAGGCCGACCATGTCGATATTCCCGTTTTCAAGGTTCATAAAGCCGCCGGTCAGCACCACGCGCTGATCCTCCATCGGCACGGCGAAGGAGGTCATATGCACCATGTCCTTGAGCATCGGCTCGGTAAGCTCTATGGAGTAAGTATAGCCGGCGTCCTCGGGCATGGGATATTCCTCGGCGTTTTTGCCGGCAATATTGAAGCGCGCGCCGTCGCTTTTGATGTTGAGCACAAAGCGGTTGTTGAGAGAGGCCTCCATTTCATCGCCCGGAAGCTTGCGGATGATCTCGCTGAACAGGCGCCCCGGCAGCACCACGCTGCCGTCCGTTTCGATTTCGGCGGGCACATAGCATACCGTGGTCATGTTGCCGTCGGAGGCGGTCACGTTCAGACCCTTTTCATCGGCGTCCAAAAGCACGCCTTCCAGGATCTCCATGGGTGTTCTTACGGCCATGACGCGAATGGCGGTCTGTACGGCTTCGATCAATTGCTTGGTTTGGCATCTGAATTTCATACTATATCCTTTCCGGCGCGTTGCGCCCCATGCGGATTATTATTATTATATATAATATATTCCAGTAGTAGTATTAACACCTGCGGATAATGTGGAAAACGCCCGCACCGCCTTGTTTTTGGCGGCCTTTGTCCGGTGGACGGGCTTGTGGACAAATTGGGATGAATGTGGATATCAGTTCAGATCGCTCTTGATCTGCTCGGCGGTCAGGCGGAAGGTGAGGTTATCCTCGATCATCTGCTCCACCTTTTTGCAGGCGTGCATCACCGTGCTGTGGTCGCGCTTGAAGGCTTCGCCGACCTTGGTGGTGGAATAGCCGCATATTTCCCGCGTAAGGTAGATGGCCAACTGGCGCGGCACCGTGTATTCCCGGCTGCGGACGCTGGACAAAATATCCTTTTCGCTCACGGAATAGTATTTGCATACTGCTTCGATGATGCGCTCCGGGGTCACGCGCCTGTCCTTTTCGCCCTGAACGTCTTTAATGCAGCTTCTGGCGATGTCCAGCGTGATGGTCCGGGCGCCGTCGACCCTGGCCATCAGGCTTACGTTACTCAGGGCGCCTTCGAGCTCGCGGATGTTGGTGTCCACCTTCTCGGCGATGTAGCCCAGCGCTTCCTCGTCGATGGAAAGATTGTCCACGGCGGCCTTGCTGCGAAGGATCGCCATGCGCGTCTCCACGTCGGGCTTGCCGATGTCCACGACGATGCCGCTTTTAAAGCGGGAACGCATGCGCTCCTCGAGCGTGGCGATTTCATCCGGCGGACGGTCGGAGGTGATCACGATCTGCTTGGAATTGTTGTACAATTCATTAAAGGTATTAAAGAACTCCTCCTGCGTGGCCGTGCGGTTTGTCAGAAACTGAATATCGTCGATAAAGAGCATGTCCACCGAGCGCATGCGGTTGCGAAGCTGCTGGGTGCTCTTTTGACGGATCGCCTCCACGACCTCGTTGGTGAATTTTTCGGAATTGGAAAACTCGATCGACGTGCCGGGCGCGTTAAACAGCACGTAGTTGGCAATGGCGGTCATCAGGTGCGTTTTGCCAAGACCCGCGCCGCCGTAAATAAACAGGGGATTGTATTCCGTGCCGGGGCACTCCGCCACGGCCATCGAGGCCGCGTGCGCCATGCGGTTGGACTGGCCCACGATAAAGGTCTCAAAGGTATACTTGGGGTTCAGGCGCGCGGTGTCCAGCTGGCGGCGATATTTTTCAAGATCGCTGTCGCAGAGCACGCGCAGGTCGTCAAATTCCTGTCCGAAATGCTCGCAGCACAAAAAATACAGCGTATTTTTGTAGCGCGTATTGACAAAATTGACGATAAAGCTTTCTTTGGTATTTAAAACAAGCGTGTTGTTTTCGGTGGAATAAACCTTCAGCGGCTCAAACCATGTTTCATACTTGACCTTGCCGAACTGATCCAGCAATATTTCTTTTACTTTCGTCCAGCACTGATTGGCTTTTTCGATATCCATTCTTCCACACTCCGCCTGTGCAAATAAAAACCTGTTCCCATTGTGGATAACTTCATCATCATACCAGATTTTGGGCATAAAATCAAGTATATCCTGTGGATAAATACGTGGAAAAAGAAAAAAGAATTGATATCGACAAAACAAGCTGCCCCCGCCGGGCAGCTGTTTTGCCTTCAGGAACCAAAAGCTCCTTAAACGATTTCGACAAACACGGGCTTCTCGTTTTTGAGTGTGGCGGCTTTGACAACGGCGCGGATCGATTTGGCGATCCTGCCCTGCTTGCCAATGACCTTACCCATGTCGTCCGGGTCCACGCGCAGCTCGCGAACGATGCTCTCGGCGTTTTCAACCTGACGCACGTCAACGGCGTCGGGCTTGTCCACGAGTGAGCGCGCGACAAACCTGACCAGCTCGCTAATGTTCATGTGCGTTTACCCTCTGCTTACATCAAACCGCTCTTTTTCAGCAGTCCGCGCACGGTATCGGTGGGCTGAGCGCCGGTGGAGAGCCACTTCTTGGCCTTTTCTTCGTCGAACTTGATCACGGCGGGGTCGCTCAAGGGATTGTAGTAGCCGATCTCTTCGATGAAACGGCCGTCGCGGGAATTGCGGCTGTCGGTGACAACTACGCGATAGAAGGGCTCCTTCCTCATGCCCATTCTCTTAAGACGCATCTTTACCATGGAATTTCCTCCTGTTGTTGGATAATATATGGAAGCCGGTCTTGCCGGATTTTCCGCTTTTTGAAGTGTGTTTTAGGGATTTTTAAGGATTATTTCATGCCCTTGAACATGTTTCTCAATCCTCTGCCCTTGGAGGACATCACCTGCTTCATCATGCTGCGGGTCTGATCATACTGCTTGATGAGCTGATTGACCTGCTGCACGGTGCAGCCGCTGCCCGCAGCGATCCTGCGGCGGCGCGAGGCGTTTAATATGTCGGGATTGCGGCGCTCGGCGCGGGTCATGGAGAGGATGATGGCTTCGTTTCGCGCCTGCTCCTTTGCGACCTTGTCTTCGTCGATTTCCACGTTGTTGAGCTTGCTGCCAAGGCCGGGCACCATCTTTAAGATATCCCTGACCGAGCCCATCTTTTTGATCTGTTTGATCTGGGTAAGATAATCTTCAAGGGTGAACTTCTGGCTGCGCAGGTTCTTTTCCAGCTGCTCCGCAGCCTTTTCGTCCACGATGTCCTGCGCCTTTTCGATCAGGCTCAGAACATCGCCCATGCCCAGAATTCTGCCCGCCATGCGGTCGGGATGGAAGGGCTCGATGTCGCCCAGCTTTTCGCCTACGCCGGCAAATTTGATGGGCTTGCCCGTGACCGCCTTGACGGAAATGGCTGCGCCGCCGCGGGTGTCGCCGTCCAGCTTTGTCAGGATGACGCCGTCCACGTTCAATTCTTTATTGAAGGTATCGGCCACCGTCACGGCGTCCTGGCCGGTCATGGCGTCCACCACAAGCAGGATCTCGGTGGGATGAACGGCTTCCTTGATGTCCTTAAGCTCCTGCATGAGCTTTTCGTCGATGTGCAAGCGTCCGGCGGTATCGATGATCACCGTGTCCTTGCCGTAATAGCGCGCCCGCTCCACGGCTTCCCTGGCGATCTCCACGGGATTGCCCTGTCCCTTTTCAAACACCTCTACGCCGGCCTGCTGACCTACGATCTGCAATTGACGTATGGCTGCGGGGCGATACACGTCACAGGCTGCCAGCAGCACGCGTCTGCCTTCCTTGGTCAGCATTTTGCCGAGCTTGGCGCACATGGTGGTTTTGCCCGCGCCCTGCAGGCCGCACATCATGTAAATGGTGGGAACGCTGGAGGAGCGGCTGAGCTTTACATTCTGACCGCCCATCAGCTTTGTCAGCTCTTCATTGACGATCTTGATGACCTGCTGCGCGGGGGTCAGGGACTGCAGAATCTCGCTGCCCACGGCACGCTCGGTCACTTTTTTGACAAAATCCTTTACGATGGCATAGTTCACATCCGCCTCAAGCAGCGCCATGCGAACCTCGCGCATTGCCTCTTTTACGTCATTTTCGGTGAGCTTGCCGCGGCCGGTAAGCTTTTTGAATGCACCCTGTATTTTTTCCGACAGACTTTCGAATGCCACGGTGTTGCCCTCCTGTCATGGTTTTTTACTTTACAAGATAACGCGATCTCAGTCTAAACTGTTGATGATTTTTTGTGCCTTGTCCAGCGCCTCACGGGCGGCTTTGAGCTCCTGCTCGCATTCATACACGCTGACCTTTACTTTTTCAAAGCGCGCGATGAGGCCGAGCTTTTCCTCGTATTCCTCCAATTGCTTTTCGCTGCGGTTCAGACTGTCGTGCACGGCCTGGCGGCTGATGCCGAAGTTGTCGGCGATCTCCTGCAGGCTCATGTCCTCCTCCAGACGCAATCGCAATAGCTCGAAGGCGTGGTCGGTGAGCAGCGCGCCGTAAAAGTCAAGCAGCCTGTTGAGCTGATACCGTCTTTCCAAAGCACCGCCCCCTTTCCAAGAGCCTGGTTATTATACAAAAGAAAGCGCCTGCTGTCAAGTTAAATGTTTGACAGCAGGAAGCAACGCCTTATTTTCGATATTCCTATTCCAGATATTTCCGCAAAGATCAAATCATTATTTTCCATAAATAAACAGCCCCGCCGGAGCGAGGCTGTTTATTTATGGAATTGCTTATGCTGCCGTAAACAGAGACATCAGCTCTTCACAGGTGATATCGCTCATGGTGAGGGTAATAAACTCATAAACGGTGTTTTCGCCGCTGATGAGAACGTAGCGCTCGGAGATGTTCATGCCGGCATAGCTTACGCTGATTTTGAAGCTCGGGCGGATCATGCCGGCAAATTCAAACTCTTCCTTGTCGATTTGCACATCTTCGAGGCCGAGAAGCGCAAATTCACTGCGCATGTTGGTCTCGGCTATGTCGACCAGCTGCTGCTCGATTTCGGGCGTGATGGTGGTTTCGGGATCGGTGATCGAATTCACCATGATCATGACGTAGGGGTCTTCCTGGTTGGCCAGAAGGATATAACCCTTGTTTTCGGCGGGATCGGCCTGTTCGACGTGCCAGTTGCTGTCCAGAGTCAGCTGAATGCCGATCTCATCGATCGTGAAGACCTCGCCCAGAGCGCACGCGGAACAAACCATGATCAGCGCCAGAGCAAAAAGCAAACCCTTTTTCATTGAAATATCCTCCGTCTGTTGTTTCGCTTTTTCAGCGTTGTCAAAATTATATATCAGTGAAATAACAAAAGTCAACCCTTTTTTCAAAATGTCTTCTGGACTTTGGAAAAATCAAGTGCTATAATAAACCATATTTTTCCTGCGGAGGCGCGTATGAGAAGCACTTATATCCCCGAGGGCTACAGGAGCCTTTTGAACGTACAGGACACCGAAAAGGCCATCAAATTCGTAAAGGACACGTTTGAACAGATTTTTGCCGAGAGCATGCACTTGCTGCGCATTTCCGCGCCGCTCTTCGTCAGCGCCGATAGCGGCCTGAACGACAACTTAAATGGCGTCGAGCGGCCGGTGAGCTTTGGCATCAAGGAAATACCGGACAGCGACATGGAGATCGTTCACTCGCTGGCCAAATGGAAGCGGCAGGCGCTGCGCGACTACGGCTTTATGCTTCACGAGGGGCTTTACACGGACATGAACGCCATTCGCCGCGACGAGGACATCGATAACCTTCATTCCATTTACGTCGATCAGTGGGATTGGGAAAAGGTCATTTGCGCGGAGGATCGCACGCGGGAATACCTCGAAAGCACGGTCAAAATCATCGTGCGCGCCCTGGCCGCCACGGAGCTGGCTGCCTGTGCGATGTTCCCCGCGCTGGAAAACAGCATCAATCCCAACGTGACCTTTATCACCAGTCAGGAGCTTGAGGACAAATATCCCGATCTTACGCCCAAGCAGCGCGAGGACGCTGTGGCGCGCAAATTCGGCACTGTTTTTATTGAAAGCATCGGCGGCGCGCTCAAAAGCGGTCTGCCCCATGACGGCCGTGCCCCCGACTACGACGACTGGAGCCTGAACGGTGACATCATCGTATGGAACAGCGTGCTTTCCCGTGCCTTTGAGATTTCCTCCATGGGCATTCGCGTGGACAGGGACGCCATGCTCCGCCAGCTCAAGATCTCCGGACACGAAGAGCGCCTGAGCCTTCCCTTCCACAGGGATCTGATTTCGGGCAACATGCCCCTCACCATCGGCGGCGGCATCGGACAGAGCCGCATCTGCATGCTGATCCTCAAAAAGTGCCATATCGGCGAGGTACAGGTGAGCCACTGGGACGAAGACACGCTGAAAATATGCGAAAAGAACGGCGTATTCCTGCTGTAAAACGCGGATTTTAAAAAGCATCGTAAGCCCGTCATCATCGGCGCAAAAAGGCTGCTGCAGTGATTTTTCTGCAGCAGCCCCTTGATTATTTTTGTTTTGATGATTTACTTTTTATTCCATGGCACCCTGCGCGAACCCGGCGATATCAAGTTCGCTTACATTGGTCACGGTGGCGTTGCCCTCAAGGTCGAGGTAGATGTACACCAGCGCCAGCTGCGGCACGGCGTCCGGATACACCACGGTGGTCCTGCACAGGAAGCAGAAGTTGGTGCCGGCGACGACCTGGGTGCCAAGCAGGGCGATGGGCTCATAATTCACGCCCAGCAGCGTCTGGGTAGCCTTGTCGAAGACAGCCTTGTTTTCCTCGGTAATTTCGTTGTTTTCGCTCACGCTCCAGCCGCCCATCACAGGCTCCGCACAGGCGAACACCGTGCCAAAGACGAACAGAATACCGAGCAGTACAGCCAATAATTTCTTCATTTTCTTATCCTCCGAAATTTTATATTTCGCAGGGCTTTTGCCCTTGCACCTGTTTGATACGCATTAATGAGCCCTGTGGCAGAAAAAGCGGTAAAATTTTCCGGCTCTTTTTTCCGCTATTGATAAAAAAGGTTTTTTGTGCTACAATATCATTGGAAAAGTATGAGCTTAAAGGAGCATTTTTATATGAAATTAGGTGTCGTAGGTCTGCCGAACGTTGGTAAAAGCACGCTGTTTAACGCCATTACCTGTGCGGGCGCGCAGGCGGCAAACTATCCCTTCTGCACCATCGAGCCCAACACCGGCGTGGTAGCCGTGCCGGATGCGCGGCTGGATGTGCTCAGCGAAATGTATCATCCCGAAAAATATACCCCCGCCACGCTGGAATTTGTAGATATCGCCGGCCTCGTCAAGGGCGCAAGCAAGGGAGAAGGTCTGGGCAACAAATTTTTGAGCCACATCCGCGAGGTGGATGCCATCGTGCACGTGGTGCGCTGCTTTGAGGACTCAAACGTGATCCACGTCGACGGCAGCGTGGATCCGATCCGCGACATCGAGACCATTCAGACCGAGCTGGTGCTGGCGGATATGGAAACCGTGAGCAAGCGCCTCGAAAAAGCGCAGCACCTGCTCAAAAACGGCGACAAAAAGTATGCCGAGGAGGTCGAGGTGGCGCAAATCGTGCTGGAGCACCTCAACGGCTTAAAGCCCGCCCGCACGGCGCCGCTCAACAAGGAGCAGGCGGAGATCGTAAACAGCTGGTTTTTGCTGACCACCAAAAAAGTGGTCTATGCCGCCAACATCGGTGAAAACGACGTGGGCAAGGACGAAAGTGAGCTGCCCATGGTGCAAAAAGTAAAGCAGCTGGCCGAGCAGGAGGGCAGCCAGGTGCTGGTCATCTGCGCCAAGCTTGAGGAGGAGATCGCGCAGCTCGAGCCCGACGAAAAGCAAATGTTCCTCGACGAAATGGGCATCGGCAAAAGCGGCCTCGACCGTCTGGTGACACTGGGCTATGAGCTGCTCGGCTATATTTCCTTCCTGACCGCCGGCCCCAAGGAGGTGCGCGCCTGGACCATCGTCAACGGCACCAAGGCACCGCAGGCCGCCGGCAAGATCCACACGGATTTTGAAAAGGGCTTCATCCGCGCCGAGATCGTGGCCTATGAAGACCTCGTCCGTGAGGGCAGCATGACCGCCTGCAAGGAAAAGGGACTCATCCGCAGCGAGGGCAAGGATTACGTAATGAAGGACGGCGACGTGACGCTGTTCAGGTTTAACGTATAATTTATCCCGGAAATAGTCTGAAGAACGCAAAGCATCGTTTCTTCACGTTTTTCAGGGAAAAAGGCTCCGAAGTCAAACTCATCAGTCACTCTTTACGGAATATATGATCACGAACACAAACATCGAGCTTCTTGCGCCGGCGGGCTCGTTTGAAGCTTTGACGGCCGCCGTGCGCTTTGGCGCAAACGCGGTGTATTTGGGCGGACCGTTTTTGCAGCTGCGGGCGGGCTCGGCCGGTTTTTCCATGGAAAAGGTGGCCGAGGCGGCGGCGTATTGCCACGCGCGCGGCGTAAAAATCTATGTGGCGGCAAACGCCTTCGTCTATCCCGAAGAGATCAAAAAAATCGGCGATTACGCCCGCGACCTAAAGCAGATCAGTGTCGATGCCATGATCGTCAGCGACCTTGGCGCTATTGCGGCGATCAGGCGCGCCTGTGACGACATGGAGGTGCACGTGAGCACCCAGGCCAACTGCATGAACCACGAAAGCGCGCTGATCTATTATTCCCTGGGCGCAAAGCGGATCGTGCTGGCGCGGGAAACGAGCCTTGAACAGATAAAGCAAATACGAGACAACACGCCGCCCGAGCTTGAGATCGAGGCCTTTGTGCACGGCGCCATGTGCATGGCCTATTCGGGCAGATGCATGCTCAGCGCCTATCTTACCTCTCGCTCGGCCAATCGCTGCGGCTGCGCGCAAAGCTGCCGCTGGAAATTTGCCCTCACCGAGGAAAAGCGCCCCGGCGAATACTTTCCCATCGAGGAGGACCCGGATGGCGACACGATTTTGTCGAGCTACGATTTAAACGCCCTGCCGCTTTTAAAAAAGATCCTTGACGCGGGTGTCACCTCGCTCAAGATCGAGGGACGCATGAAGACGGATTACTATGTGGCCACTGTCGTGGGCGCGTACCGCCGCTATCTGGAAGGCGGCGACATGGAGGACAGCCTGCGCGAATTGAACGCCGTCAGTCACCGCCCCTATTCCACCGGCTTTTATCTGGGCGAGATCAAAGATTCGATCCATGCGCCGGCGGGATATTTAAAGGACTGCGACTATGTGGGCAAGGTGCTCTCCCGCGAGGGAGACCGCCTGCGCGTGCTGGTCAAAAACAAGCTGACGGCAGGACAGAGCGTGGAAGCGCTGGTGCCGCATAAAAATGCCATCGTCTTTACCGCAAAGGAACTGCAAAGCGAGGATGGCAGCCCCCTTGCCGCAGCCGCCGTGCCGGAAAGCGTGTTTACCCTGCCCGCCCCCGAGGGCATCGGCGAGGGAGACTATTTAAGGATCAGAAAAGCATAAATTCTTAAAGGAGCGCGCAAAATGCCGATCAACTATTCTTCCCTGTGCTACGGTCTTCCGGAGGCTCTGGAGAGAGCCAAAGCAAGCGGCGAGTTTGCTTATTTTGAGACGCTGCTGGACGAGTGGCTCTCCAAAAAGAACATTACCCCCATGATGCGGGAGCGCCTCGAGATGGAAAAACAGATCTTGCCGCGCTTTCTGCGCCGCTATTGCTATTCCCGCGCCGAAGCGCTGGCGCTTTGTCAAAAACGCATCCGCGACTTTACCGACGCGGAATTTGACGCGCTGGAAAAAGATGGGCTCATGGATTATATCTATGTGCGCGGCGAAAAGCGCTATTTAAGCTCTTTTTGCTCCACGCTGATCAAGACCCTGCCCGCCATCGGCGCCAGAAGGACCGATCAGCCGGAGGACAGGGACGACGGCACCGCCTTTGAGCCCTTTTACAGGGACATCACCCAAAACGGCGGCGTAAAATACCGCTTCAAAATCAAATCCTCCCTCAAAATAGAGGACGAAGTGTTCCGCAGGGGCGAAACGTACACCGTGCATCT
>JAEEGL015596192.1_pt1 | contig 14252 bp, 7 predicted proteins | sample 9134231 | NCBI WGS metagenome assembly JAEEGL01 (sample SAMN16246548, study PRJNA631951) | gut metagenome | biome: gut microbiome; feature: rumen; material: fiber-attached | host: Bos | place: Iran: Karaj | collected 2018-10 | reverse complement strand
GGGGCAATCTCAACGTTCTGGTAATCCGTGAAATCGCTCTTGGTGACGCTAACTTCCATTTCAGCCAAGTCGCCAATGATGGCAGGGACGGGGAATTGGGGTAGGTCGGGAGCACCAGCTTCAAGCATGGAGGCCATCTTCGGGACGGACACAACTTGCTGGATGCCGTTAGGAGTGTTCACTTTGGTCAAATAGAAACCTCCCAACGAGAAGTCGACAACGATTTGCCTTTCGGTGCTCGTAATCAACTTGACTTCAGGTTTTGATGGAGTACTCTTGCCAAAGCTCGTCCATTGTTGGGCGAAAGCCATTAATGACAACGCCACAAATGCGAGAGAAAATAGTACTTTTTTCATATGTGAAATAATTAAATTTAATGATTGTCTTTAAGGAAGCGCAAAAATACAAATCTTTTTCTGTGGTTGGGTGCTTTCTGAGAAAATAATTTTTCACCTGTAAGTGCCGTTTTTTGTGTACTTTTGCCGCCTGATCATAATAATTGGACATGGGTTTTTTCTTGAAACTGATATTGACAGGGTTGGGATGGTCGTTTGGCGGTCCACTGGGTGGCATCATTGGGTATGCCATTGGCAGCCTTTTCTCTGGAGGGAGTCCACGTGTCATCCGTTCTGGGGTGGAGGATACCTTTGGCAATACGGAAGAAAAACGTGACTTCAACGTTACCTTGCTTGTGCTTTCAGCAGCTGTAATGAAGGCCGATGGCAATGTGAAACGTTCGGAGTTGGATTATGTGAAACGTTTCTTCCTTCAGAACTTCGGACAGGAACGCGCTGAGAATTATATCAAGATGCTCCGCGAGATTCTGCAAAAGGATTACAACATCTATGAAGTAAGCCAACAGGTGGGACGCTATATGGATTATTCCACGCGCCTCCAGCTGCTTCATTATTTGTTTGGCATCGCCGAATCTGATGGTGTGGTATCGCCCCAAGAGATGAGTGTAATAAACACGATTTCCGACTATATGGGCATCACTAACAGCGATTTTGCATCCGTGAAGGCCATGTTCATTAAGGAGACAGACAGCGCTTACAAAATCCTTGGCATTGAGCCTTCCGCTACTGACGAGGAGGTGAAGAAAGCCTATCGTGAGATGGCCAAGAAGAATCACCCCGACTTGGTGAGCAACCTTGGCGATGAAGTACGGAAAGCGGCCGAGAAGAAGTTCCAGGAAATCAACGGGGCTTACGAAACCATCAAAAAACAACGAGGTCTCTAAACGAAGAAAGGCAGCCGTTTGGCTGCCTTTCTTCGTTTAAAAAGTGGTCATTATTCCACAACGACCTTTTCCATGCGGACTTGTGTGCCTGTGGTGAGGCGGAGGAAGTAGATGCCCTTCTTCAAGTCGTTGACGCTGATTTGCGTGCTGCCCGTGGCTTTGCCGGTGGCAACTTTCTGTCCCAAACTGTTGAACATCTCGTAGCAAAACTCGGCATTGCCGCTGTTGATGAACAAGGTGTTGTTGACGGGGTTGGGGTAGATGGCAAATTCAGCTTCGTTCTCGCCGATGACATCGAGGAATTCAACGATGACGCAATCCGGTACAGAGGTACCTTCGGCATATTCGGCAACCACACAATAGGTGTAAATGCCGTCTTTGCTGATAATAACATCCGTAAAGGTGGTTTCGGTAGTCTGTCCGATTTCAAGGCCGTTGCGGCTGATGATGTAGTTGATGGCACCTTCAGGCGCATTCCAGTTCAATGTGACGCTTGTGTTAGTGGATTCAGCTTGCAGGTTTTCAACGGGGTTGAAAGAGCCGGCAGGGGTACTGCTACCGCAGTTGCAATCGAATTCGAATGAGTATGAGACACTAGGACTTGAGGCTTGGCAAATCATATCACCATTCTCATAGCGAACTACGAATGAACATTCGCTTACGTAACTACCTGTCGTCCAAGTCAGCGTGACATGAACACCATGGCCGATCTCAAGGACATAAGTCTCAGATGCGCCACTTTGGATGGTCAGGCTCTGTGTGGGCGAACCATCGCTGAAACTGACGTTCAGGTAGTTGCCGTTCCATCCGTCACCCCATGAGTCGGTAAGTTCGAAGATGACATTGCAAGCATTCTTGATGACGCCGGTACCTTCAGCAACGAGGCCACCATCAGCATTCAAAGTGAAGGTCAAAGGCAGTTGCTCGGTCTCAGGGCAGTTGGGTGACACGGTGACATTGAACACGCAAGTGACAATACCAGTCGGGTCGATGGTACCCACTTCGTAAGTGTCGTTTTCGAAGCTGACATATTCGCTTGTTGAAGCGATGCTGGCAATAGCATTGGTAGCCATATAGTGACCAGTATTCTTGAACGATGCAGTGACGGTGAGGGTCTCGCCAGGAACAAAGCCACTTATGTTGGGCATGCCATTGAATTCCAACACGGCTTCACCGGCAGTGATGACGGTCTTGCCTTCCCAAGTGTCGTTGCCACATACAGCAGTGGTCTTAATGGTGAATCTGGTGCCATCGGCTACGCCTTCAGCGATTTTGTACGAGAAACCGTTCAGTTCGATGGTGGCTTCGGGAGCAAGGCTCTCGAATGAACCAGTGCCATTGAGAATGGTGAGGTCATCGTTTTCGCAACTGAGGGTGACAGTAGTGGTGCCGCTAGTAGCAGCTGTGCCGACATTCTTGAAAGTAATGCCGAGATGGCTTTCGTCTCCAACATGGGCGTTGTTGGGTGTATAGCTGTCAACGGAGACGTATGGTCCTTCAAGGGCAGCAGCAGGAATCGTCGCGATATAAGGAATCAAGTCAACGCCAGTCACGCAGATGGTGACTTCGCCACCGCTGGTGACGGGCTCGACCTCAACTTCGAGGGTGCCGCTTTCACCAACCAAACCGACGCCATGAAGTACACCATCCTTGCTGATGGCAACGTAGGAACCAGGTTCGGCGCTCACTTCGTAGGTGGACATGCCGATGGGGAAAATGGCCATGTGGCTGACATTATTGGCGGTAGGTATCACGCGGAAAGGCATGACGGAACCGTCGCCGAGGGCGTGATAAGACTGCCAGTAATATTTGTCGGAAACGCTGCCTTGATAGCCGTTGGCATGGGCATAGCACACAGCAATGTTACCGATGAACGGGATAGCAGATACGGTGCTAAACACGCCTTCATCCCAAATGGCATCGTAAACGCCGTATGCGGTTTGCTCATAGGTGGGCATTTGGCCGAACACGTTGGTGGCACCTACGCCGAAATAGTAGTCCTCATACCAATAAGTGCTGGGGCAGGAACCGATGTAGGCGTAGGCAGCGGCCATGTTGTCGCGAATCATGGCTTCACCAAGGCAGGTGCTGTTATAGCCCCAGTCGGCAGCCAAACAGCAGTTGCCCATGGCCAGGAAAGGCTTATTTACATTGGTAAGGTTGTTCGCGTTGCTGACACTGAATGAAGGATCTGACCATCCAGTCTCACCGCCGTGTGCAGTGTAATTAACAAAACCGACACCTGTGTTCAAGGGCTCATAACAACCTGTGTAAGGCTGGCCTAACCAGTAGTAAACATTGTTAAAGCCATGCTCCGCATTGTAGTAATACTCCATAGCGTATTGGATTGTAGGAGCACCATCATAGGCGGTCCAGTAGCTGTCCCAACCAGCAATAAGCAATACGTTGCCGAGATAGCTGATGTCGCGAGTGGGCGATTCGAATTGCAATTTTTCGTACCAGAGGGTCTTGTTGATGATGTTCGTCATTTGGGCAACGGTTTGGGCGCACATACGGCTGTGGTAGATGTCCGGGAAATCATCGTTGTCGACAGTCATGTATTGTAGGTCGGTGACTCTTGAGGTCTCGCTACCCGTGGCGCTGGCAGGAACTTGTTCCTTGTCGCCAAAGATGATGACGAAGGTGGGAGCGTCTTCAGCATACTTGTTTTGGATGAAGCTGCGGATGGCAGTAGCGCTGGTGCCGATTTCATCGGTGTAGTTCACGTCCATATAGAAGCCCTTCATGGTCTTCCATGCAATCCATTCTTGCATGCACTCTTCGAACATGCGGTTAGCGATGACGAGCATCTTCACTGGGCTTTGCCAAAGGTCAGGGTGTTGGTCGTACACATCATCGCGCCAGTTGAACATGGTCTTGTAAACGCAAGCGAAATAAGGACTGAACGTGCGAGCAAATTCGTTGTAGGAAGCGGTTTTGTCATAGTCGTTATAGCTGACCTTCACCTCGATGTCGTTGTAAACCAGGATGCTGCCCTTAGTGGGATTGTAAACCACAGGGTTCACGGTCAGTGAGCCGACTTGGATGCCACGCATGTTGCCGAGGATTTCAAAATCCACGAGGTTGCGTGCACTGTAGTCCTTGCTGGCGTAGGCCTTTTCGTTATAGACAAACTTGATGTCCTCGGGCTTTTGATCCTTTCTGACCGAAGGCTGTTGGGGCATGAGTCTGTTGATGTTGAAATCGCTCAACTTGTATTCGGTTGTCGTGTAGCTGATGACTTCCGCAGTGACGTTTTGGGCACCGTAAGGAACGGCAATCAGTTGGTGAACAGCGGGAAGTGAGGGGTCGCCAACGTTACCGGAAGGATAAGTGCCTTCCATGGTGATGTTAGAGAACACACCTTTTTCGGTGGAGACCTCAGTAGCATCAATGCTACTGAAAGAGAAAGAGGCTGTGAAGCCTTCGTCAGTCACGTTGGCACAGTTTTGTGCCGACTTGGCAGCGCCGAGTTCAATGTGCTGAGCCATTACTTGGGTGCCAAACAGCAAACCTATCATCAGGAATGCTACTGTGAGTAAACTTGTTCTTTTCATTTTTGAAACTAATTATTTGATATTTAATTCGTTAAACATTTTTTAAAATGGTGATTTTTTAAAACGCAAAAATAGTATTATTTTTCAAAACACGCTGAAAAATCTTGTCAAAGTTTATTCAACGATGACTTTTACCACTCGTGTTTGGGCTCCTGAGGTAATATGCAAGAAGTAAACACCTTTGGCTATGCCATCAACATTGATTTGCGCCATACCGTGGACATGGCCTTTAGCCACCGCCTGACCCATGCCGTTGAACATGATGAAGTTGAAGTCTGTATCCTCAATAATGACATTCAGTAAGTTGGAGGTGGGGTTGGGGTAGACAGCGATGAGCTTTTCGTTTTCTTCCAAGCTGTCAATGAATTCCACTTGAACACATGCTGGATAAGAAAACCCTTCATTATATTCTGCTACTACACAATAGGTGTAAGTCATTTCTTTATCGACCTCGTCGGTGAAGGTGGTCTCGGTGGTCTCGCCCACCTGGATTCCGTTCCGATAAATGATGAAGCCGATGGGGTTAGCTCCAGTTTCCCAGTCGAGGGTGATATGGTTGCCTTCAACAGTGGCGGTCAAGCTCTCAACGGGGCTGAAGCTACTGGTACTGAAATGGCAGTTGCAGTCAAATTCGTAGAGCAAGCCTGCTTGTGGGTCGTGGCCATGTTCATAGATAATTTCTCCGTCCTCGTAACGCACCACGAAGCTGACCTCGCCATCCCATTCACCGTTAGTCCATGAGAGGCTGACATGCACATGGTTGCCTATTTCGAGGGCATAGGAGGCATAGAACCCTGTCTCAAAGGTTAGGTTCTCAGAAGGTGTGCCGTCATCGAAAGTAATGGTCAGGTAGGCATTGTTCCAACCATCTCCATAGGTGTCGCTGAGTTCGAAAATGACGTTGCAGGCGTTACGCAACGAGCCGTGGCCCTCGGCAGTTAGGCCATTATCGGCGTTGAGCGTGAAGCTAAGCGGCAGGATTTCTGTCTCGGGACAGTCAGGGCTAATAATGACATTGAACACGCAAACGGCCTCACCTTCAGGGTCGACAGTGCCAATTTCGACGGTTTCGCTCTCAAAGGTGATGTATTCGCTTGTGCTAGCAATACTTGCTACAGCGTTGGTGGCGCGATAATGTCCATTATTAATAAAGTATGCGACAACGCTCACGGTTTCGCCAGGGACGTACCCTCCGCCCCATTCCATGTTCTCGTATTGCAGTTTGGCTTCTCTTGCCGTCAGCACGGCTTTGCCTTCCCAAATGTTGTCGCCGCAAGTAGCGGTGCAGTGGAGGGTGAACACAGTACGGTCATCAACGCCTTCGGCGATGCTGTAAACGAAATCATTGATGGTGACGCTTTCCTCAGGCGCGAGGCTCTCGAAGGTAGCCGTGCCGTTGAGGATGGTTAGTTCGGGCGCGTCGCATGTCATGATGACTGTTGTCGTGCCATTAATCGTTTCAGTGCCTATGTTCTTGAAGGTGATGCTCAATGGATTCTCGTCACCTACGTGGGGATTGTTGGGCGTGTAACTGTCGATGGCGAGGAAAGGCCCTTCGAGGACAGCGGCAGGGATGTTGACAATGTATGGAATCTTGTCGAGGCCGGTGACGCAAATGGTCACATCTCCGCTCGTATTAACTGGTTCCAAATCGAGGTTGATGTGGCCGCTCTCATCGACGAGGCCAGCACCGTGTAGTTCACCATCCTTGCTGACGGCTACATACGAGCCAGGCAAAGCACTGATTTCAAAGTTGTTTGCTCCGATGGGGAAAACATCATCGTGACTAACTTCGTTTTCGGTAGGTTGCACACGGTATGGCATGATGGAGCCATCGCCTAGGGTGTGGTAAGCTTGCCAATAGTAGGTGTCGATGTCGTCTCTATGATGACCGCGGTCATGGGAATAGCACACGGCGAGATTGCCGATAAAGGGCATGGCCGCAACGGTGTTGAATTGGTTGTTGTCCCAGACGGCATCATAAATGCCCATTGATGACTCCTCATAAGTGGGTGCTTGCCCGAAAACGTTGGTGGCTCCGACGGTGAAATAGTAGTCCTCGTACCAGTAAGTGCTGGGGCAAGATCCGATGTAGGCGTAGGCAGCGGCTTCGTTAATGCGAATCATGGCTTCGCCGAAGCAGGTGCTGTTGATGCCCCAGTCGGCGGCTTGGCAGCAGTTGCCCATTGCGAGGAAAGGCTTGCCGAAGTTGGTCATGTTGGGAACATCATCGTTGTTGAGGTTAGGCTCGCCCCAGCCTTGGTTGTAGCCGTGGGCAGTGTAGTTGGCGAAACTGACGCCCGTGTTAAGGCTGGCGTAAGCGTTGTCATAGGGTCGACCGAGGAAGTAGTTTACCTCGTTGTAACCATGTTCGGTATTGTAGTAGTAGTTCAGAGCGTATTGAATAGATGGTGCGCCGATATATTCACAAAAGTAATCGTCCCAACCAGCGATGAGCAGCACATTGTTTAAATAGGTTGGATCGGGAAACTCATAACGTTCATAGAGCAGGGTCTTGGCGATGATGTTCTGCATCTGTTCAACGGTTTCGGCACACATTCGGCTGTGGTAGATGTCTGGGAAGTCGTCATCATCGACACTTGAATAATACAGGTCGGTGACGCACTCGCTTTGGCTGCCAATCGCGCTGGCTGCCACTTGGTCCTTGTCGCCGAAGATGATGACGAAGGTAGGAGCGTCTTCATTATACTTGCCTTGGATGAAACTGCGGATGGCAGCGGCGGTGTTGCCGATTTTGTCGGTATAGTTCACATCCATGTAGAAGCCCTTGATGGTTTTCCAAGCAATCCATTCTTGCATCGACTCCTCAAACATGCGGTCGGCGATGACGAGCATCTTCACGGGAGATTGCCACAGGTCAGGGTGCTGGTCATATACGTCATCGCGCCAATTGAACATCTGCCTGTAAATGGTGGCAAAATAGGGACTAAAAGTGCGGGCAAATTCGTTGTAAGAAGCAGTTTTGTCATAATCGTTATAACGGACCTTCACCTCGATATTGTTGTAAACCATGATGCTGCCCTTAGCGGGATTGTAAGCCACTGGGTTCATAGTCAGTGAGCCGACCTGAATGCCACGCATCGTGCCGAGGATTTCAAAATCCACAAGGTTGCGGGCATCGTAGTTCTTGTTGGCGTAGGCCTTTTCGTTATAAGCAAACTTAATGTCTTCGGGTTTCTGGTCCTTTCTAATGGAAGGCTGTTGTGGCATGAGCCTGTTGATGTTGAAATCGCTCAACTTGTATTCGGTTGTCGTGTAGCTAATGACTTCCGCAGTGACGTTTTGGGCACCATAAGGAACGGCAATCAGTTGGTGAACAGCAGGAAGAGAAGGCTCGCCGATGTTGCCGGAAGGATAGGTGCCATCCATGGTGATGTTGGAAAACACACCTTTTTCGGTTGGTACTTCATTGGCAATCAGATGGCTGAAAGAGAAATTGGCCGTGAAGCCATCATCGGTTACATTGGAGCATTGTTGCACGGAGGCTGTCTTTCCGAAGTCGATGCGCCCTTGGGCAAAGGCTTGTGAGCTGATGAGCAAACCAAAAACTATTAGGAGTAAACACGTCTTTTTCATAGAATTGGATTTTTGATATGCTGTAATTATTTGTTATTCAATATTTTGTTGAAGGCTTTTTTGTCGTTGAGGATCTCGAGTGCTTTTTGGATGCCTGGGTCGGTAGAGGACATCACACGGTAATACTCTTGCGTTTCCCACACGTTTCGGGCCATCAAGGCCTTCATCTGCAAGAGGAGGAACTTCTCGGAATGGGCAAACTGTTCATTATTCCATTCCACCTTAGCCTCTTCAGCGGCTTTTTTCAAACCATCAATGAGATCTTGACCTACTACGAAATCTTTGTTGAAGTGCTCGAAATCATTATATTGTGCTTTGATTTCATCACGGTGTTTGAGACCGTAGTCGGTGGTGAAGCGGTTGAGGACACCCTTGCGGACAAGGTTGGTGTAGAGCTTACTGTTGTAGGCCGTGTCGACAGGGATGAAAATATCGGGCATAATGCCACCACCCCCATACACGGTGCGGCCACCATCCGTCTTGAATTTCAGTGAGTCGGGGAAGTGTATGCTATCGGCATGGTAGTATTCGCCGTGTTTAAGGCGTTTTTCCATTTCTTTAGCATAGTCCTCAACGCCTTTCTCGTAAGGTCTTTGGATACAGCGACCTGAAGGCGTGTGGTAGCGCGATGTGGTGAGACGGATTTGTGCGCCATCGGGGAGGTTGAAAGGTCTTTGTACTAAACCTTTGCCGAAAGAACGGCGACCTATGACCACACCACGGTCGTGGTCTTGAATGGCACCCGAAAGGATTTCGCTAGCCGAGGCAGAGCCTTCATCAATGAGGACGACAAGCTTGCCTGTGGTGTATAACCCCGACTTGGTGCTTCTCCATTCTTGTCGAGGCGAATGGATGCCTTCTGTAAAGACGATGAGCTTGTCCTCGGTGAGGAATTGGTCTACCAGTTCAATGGCGGTGTTGAGGTAACCGCCCGTGTTGCCACGCAGGTCGAAGATGAGCGACTCCATACCCTGGGCCAACAACTTGGCAAAGGCCTCCTTGAACTCTTGTGTCGACTCTTGGGCAAAGCGGTCGAGTTTGATGTAACCGATATGGTTGTCAAGCATATAAGCCGCGTTGATGCTGTTCAACGGGATTTTGTCGCGGATGATTTCAAAATCAAGGAGTTCTGGGTCATTGCCGCGCTTCACACTCACGGTAACCTTGGTGCCTTTTTTGCCGCGCAGGTGCTTTTGCACATATTCGTTGTCGACTTTTTTACCGAAAGCATCTTCGCCATTGATCTTGATGAACTGGTCACCCGCCATGATGCCCACCTTCTCGGACGGACCGCCTGCTGTGGGACTGATGACTGTGATGGTGTCACGGATAAGTTGGAAGGTCACGCCAATGCCTTCGAAACTGCCCACGAGGGGTTCGTTGGCCTTCTCTACATCTTTCTTCGAGATGTAGGCCGAGTGTGGGTCAAGTTCCTTCAGTGCCGCAACGATGGCGTCTTCCGTCACCTTGTCGATATTGGCGGTATCAACGTAGAAATTTTCGATGAGATATAATATATTAGCCAACTTCTGGACATTCATCTGCCCTTTTGATTGGGGTTGTTGGGCCGTTGCCGCCACCGCAAAGAGGCAGGCAATAGCCAAGAAAAACATTTTCAGTGATTTCATGGAAAAATAGTTGTTTTAGGAGGCGCAAAGATAACGAAAAAACGAAAATGCTATTGCCTCAAAATATCAAAAGTATTGTCTTCATTGAGTTTGATGATGGTCGAGCACTTGGGCTTGGCAAAGCTGTCGTGGTAGAGCTGCACTACATAGTCCACAGAGTTTTTTATTTCATCGCTAATGTCGCCAAAAGTCATGGCGGAAGGCTGTCCCGAAAGGTTGGCCGAGGTGGAGGTGATGGGCTTACCGAGTCGGCGTATGACCTCCTTACAGAACTCGTTGTCCACCACGCGGATGCACACCGACTTGTCGGCGGAAATGTTCTTCGCGAGGTTCTTGCTTTGGGCATAGACGATACTCAATGGGTTGGTGGTGTGTGCGATAAGGTCGTAGGCGATGGGCGGCACATCCACCACATAGTCTTTCAGCCGTTCCGCCGAGTCCACCAGGATAATGAGGCTTTTGTTGGCGGGACGTTTCTTCACCTCATAGACGCGGTCGCAGGCGCGGCTGTTGGTGGCATCGCAACCCACACCCCAGATGGTATCGGTGGGGTAGAGGATGGTTTTTCCGGCTTTCAGCACAGCTACCGTGCGTTCGACTTCTTTTTCAAATGATGGTTCCATAATGCTTATGTTTTTGGACTTCGGGACTTCGAGACGCGAGACTGCGGGACTTAACGTCAACGAAATCGAATACATTATTATTTGTTGTCAAGATATCCAATAAAGGCTCCTATTGCATTAGTCAGTGCTTTACATTTTTCTATCATTTCCATTCCTTTTTCATCGGAGCAATACCCTAATTTCGGACAAAGATAAAACATGTTTTTCACTTCACCACAACTACCTTTCGCAATCCTCAGATATCGAATCATCATTTTGTCCGAATTATACTCAGTTCCTTCTGCAATATTGTTCGATATGGAAATGACAGCCCTTTGAATCTGATCACGAAAGCCATAATCTTTATTGTCCTTGAACATCACATATACATCTACAGCGAGTGCTTGCGCATCTTGCCAAATCCGTAAATCTTCAAATGCTTTCATTGCGTTTATTCTTTTTGTAAAGCCTAAGACTCGTAGTCCCGCAGTCTCGCAGTCCCGTAGTCTATCTTTCCTGTTTCACTTTTTCTCTTAACAAATTATACTTGTGTCGATTGGCTTGCATCATCGTGCGGCAGATGCTGAAGCCCGTCTTGCCGTAGAGGAAGCCACCTTTTATAATATAGGTGCGAATGAAATTGATGCTCGGACTGAAGATCCAAGGCAGGATGCCCGTCTTCTTACCGCGGTCATAATATGACTGCGCGCCCAGTTCGGCGAAGTGGAACTGCTGCTTGCGGAAGGCTTCGGGCATGTCCCAAGAATAATGCAGCAGGTCGCCGTGCAACAGGGTCTTCTTTGGCGCGCTCTTGTAGTTCAGCCACTCGTGGATGAGCCCTTCCCATTGGGCGAAGCCGCGCCGCCAAATGCGGATTTTGGTCTCGGGATAGAGTCCACATCCCTTCACCCACTGTCCGCAGTAATTGTTGAGGCGGTTCATAGCAAAGACCTCATTCTCGGAGATTTCCTTGTCTTTCAATGCTTTAATGGATTGTTTCAGCTCATCCGAGAGGGCTTCATCGGCATCAATGGAAAAGATGAGGTCGCAGGTGGCGAGTTCATCGGCGAGGTTCTTTTGTTCGGAATAGCCAAGCCAGTCCTGGCCAAAGAACTTCACGCCGTAGCGGTCGCAGATAGCCTCGGTCGCATCGGTGGAATGCGAGTCAACAACGATAATCTCATCGGCAATATCCTTAACGGAGTCAAGGCATTGCGCAATTTTCTGCTCCTCGTTGAAGGTGATGATGACGACCGAAATGCTGTTCATTGCCGCAAATTTTCCGCAAAATTAGGCTTTTTTTCTTATTTTTGCGGACTTTTCGAAAAGATGCATGTAGGAATTCCCATCTGGATGTTAGTCGTATCGCTGCTGGCAGGTCTGGCAGCGGCCACGGTGTTGTATTTCCGCAATAAGAAGCAACACTATGGCAAAGTTTTGACAGCCATTCTGTTTGCGCTTCGCACACTGATGGTGGGATTGGTGGTGTTGTTGCTGTTCAACCCGTTGATTCGGCAGAAATTCAGTTCGGTGGAGACGCCTACGATTATCCTTGCCCACGATAATTCTTCTTCCATTACCTTGTGCAAGGATTCGACTTTTTACAAAAACGACTATTTGACCCAATTTGGGCAGTTCAGGAAAGACTTGAATGATCATTTCAATGTCGATGAATACCTCTTCGGCGAGGAAGTCCGCGATTTCGACCAACTCGATTTCTCGGACCAACTGACGGATTTGTCATCCCTGTTCAGGACCATGGATAGAAGGTATTACAAGCGCAATGTAGGCGTGGTGTTGCTTTTCTCTGATGGCATCTACAACCGTGGCTTCGAGCCTGAACTGGTGGCGGAGAAGTTTCCCTTCCCAGTGCATTCGGTCGTCTTGGGCGACACGGTTTCCTATCCCGACCTCGCCATCCGCGATGTGCATTATAATAAGGTGGTGTCGTTGGGCGCGACGTTTCCTGTCCGCGTGACAGTGACCGCGCGTGATATGGCTGGACAAAAAGCCCAATTGGTTCTCAAGGAAAACGGGAGGATCATTGAAAAACGTGACATCAACATCCCATCCAACCGCTTCTCCAAGGAAATTGACTTTATGTTGGATGCCGAACGCAAGGGTGTCATGCAGATTGACCTTGAATTGGGTGGTGTGGCAGGCGAGGAGCAATTGCAGAACAATGTGCGGCACATTTTCATTGAGGTGCTCGACCAGAAATACAAGATTCTCTGTGTGGCCAACGCCCCTCATCCCGATTTGGCATCCTTGAGAAGCGTCCTCAACGATAACTACGAGGTGGACTTCTGCTTCGGCAAGGAAACCTTGCCCGACTTTGAGAAATATGACCTCATTATCCTGCATCAGGTGCCCTCGGCGCGCACCGACCTCGCTGCCTTGAAATCGCAGCTCGACCGTAATGCCAAACTGCCCGTGTTCTTTATCTTAGGTGGCGAGACGGATGTGCAAAGCCTATCCAAGTTGCAGCAGGTGTTCGACTTGCGCAAAGGTGCCACCAACACAATGCTGGATGTGAAAGCCCATGCCAATCCCTCGTTTTCCACCTTCACTATGGATACCAAAGAGGTGGAGAAGACTGCGAAATTCCCGCCTTTGGCTATGCCGCATCTGGAAATCAACACGTTGAAGTCGCATGATGACTTGCTTCTTCAGGAGGTGATGGGCGTGAAGTCGGGGCTGCCACTGCTGAGTTTCGCCAATGATGGACGCAAAATGGCTTTTCTGTTCGGAACCAATGTGTGGCGCTGGCGGTTGTTCGAGTATTATCAGACAAAAGGTCATGCCGTTTTCGATGAGATGTTCTCCAAGTCGCTGAAATACCTGCTGTTGTCATCTAATGACGGTTCGGCTATTTATGCCAAAGAGACTTATTACAGTAACGAGCCGGTCATCATTACAGCGGAACTGCGCAACCCGAGCAACGAGTTGGTGACCGACCCTGAAATGACCATTCAGATTGTCAACAAGTTGACGAACGAGGCTTACGACTATACTTTCTCAAAGCGCGACCACGACTACGAGCTGAATGCGGGCATCTTGCCTGAGGGGCTCTATTATTATAAGGTGCAGGCGCAAATGGGCGACAGGATGATTAGTTTGGGTGGCTCATTCTCGGTGGTGTCACTAGGTATTGAAGCCCAGCAACTCACCGCCGATGCTGAGCGGATGCGCAGCCTTGCCCGCTTAACCAATGGCAACTTTTATAGCGCACAACAACTGACGCAACTGATGGAAGATTTGCACAAAGACACACGCATCACCTCCGTCGAGCATCATGAGAGCCGTTTCGAGGATTTGATTCATTCCAAATGGATCTTCTTCGTCCTCATCGGCTTGGCCGCTGTGGAGTGGCTCCTTCGCAAAATGTTTGGTAGTTATTAGTAACTAGATACAACAATTTAACAATTTAACAATAAACAATTCAACACTATGAAGATTCAAGATCAAGCTGTCGTCACCATGACCTACGTCCTGCGTGAGAACGACGAAAACGGTCCCATTTTGCAGGAGACCACGAAAGAGAATCCTTTTGTTGCCATCTTCGGCATGCACCAACTTCTGCCCAAGTTCGAGGAGGACCTGATGGGCAAGGAGCCCGGCGACAAGT
>JAEEGL014282399.1_pt1 | contig 14252 bp, 7 predicted proteins | sample 9134231 | NCBI WGS metagenome assembly JAEEGL01 (sample SAMN16246548, study PRJNA631951) | gut metagenome | biome: gut microbiome; feature: rumen; material: fiber-attached | host: Bos | place: Iran: Karaj | collected 2018-10 | reverse complement strand
GGCGGATTTGTAACTATATTTTGCCGACGTTTCGATTGCGTTCAAAAATAGGAGAATGAGACTGTTTCGTTGGGAAGAGAGATAATCGTTATTGTCGCCAACGATCCCTCTTTGGTAGAACGAATACGCTTTCTGCCGAACTTCGCGAACTACTGATTATTGAAAACAACGACGTCTTCGTTTATAACGACGACTGTCGTATTGTACTGAAAGAGACGCGACAATTTTATTGCAATTTATGCTCTTATCAGCTGAAAGAGTCTTCGAAACGATAGTTTTTCATTGCGCGAATTAAACGAGAACGTGGAATGTTGTTTAAATTAACTATAAAGAGTTTTTTTCTCGTTTGTGCGACGTTTGTTCTGTTGTTTTTCTTTGAGACAAACGTTTTCCCCGCTTGGAGACAAGACGTTTCCACTTCCGGCGTTGGAAACGGAACAGAACCCAAAACAGAGAACAGAGATATTATTAGCGGCGGCGCAACTTGGCGCGAACCTTCGAATAACGACGGAGATTCTGCTTCTTCGCGGAACATTGTTCGCTCAGAGGCTCCAAACTCTTCAAGCGATTCGATCGGTCCTAAAACGACGCGTTTTTCATACGAGTTGAATCAATTGCCGAACCAGGACGGTCAGTTTTGGATCGTGTACGACCTGACCCCTTTCACTGATCGTTTTTCTCCAACCGCAGAACCGCAGAAATCAATTGTCGAGTGGATTCGATTTGATTCCGGGAAAGATTTCTGGCATAAAGAGCCGTTCGGCGTCCTTAGCGCTTCACGCGAGCGTTTATACGTATATCATAACGCCGACGTTCAGCGTTACGTGTCCAACATTGTCGATCGTTTTGTCGACCCCGCTAAAAGCGTTTTTTCTTTTTCAATCAGAGTGGTCGCTGTGCAATCTCCCGAATGGAGACTTCGCTCCTCGCAGTATTTGACGCCTGCCTCTGTCACATTAGAAGGGAACGGAACCGACGTTCAAGGATGGATTGTTGAACGAGATAATATCGCGAAAATTATCGGCGATTTAGAAAAACGATCCGATTACATGGAGTTGAGCGATTCCAAAAACAAAGTTCCCAACGGTCGAACGTTCGGTTGGGCCGCCGCCGCTCCGAGAAAGTCGTTTGCGCGCGATTATCGTGCAGATTCCGAAGCGGCGTCAGGGTATATGGCGGACGTCTCTACAGTCGACGAAGGATTTCGCGTCGAAACTACTCCTTTATTGTCTACGACAGGAGACACGCTTGAGGTTGCGTTTCGTTATAGCGCGACCGTTGTTGAAAAAATGAGATCTTTTAATATGCGCGTTCCAACCGCCGTAGCGCCCAGACAGCAACTTGAAGTTGAACGTCCTCAAATCGTGTCGTGCGATATTAGCGGAAGAATAGCGTTTCCGCGTACGAAATGCGTAATTGTCGATTTAGGAATGACCCCCTTGGCCGGCGTAAGAAGGGAAAGCGAGCCGAAGGGAGGTCTAACGGAGAGCGTTTCAGAGATCGTTGGTTCAAAATCCGCCTTTTACGACGTGTTAATTATTGTAGCCAGCGCCGACGAATGAACGCTCTCCTATGTTGCGATCGTTTTTGAAAACAGCCTATTTGACAATTCCGTATGTCTCAACGAGCCGCTCGTAAGTCTTTTGGTCAACCTCGAACGCCGTTCCATGTCGAGTTCCAACAGGAAAACTGACGAGCGTTCCCACGTCTTGCCAATCTTCTCCATTTCGAGAACGCACAGCCCCGTATTTCCCGTCTCTGTAGCAATCGTAATAGACTATCCAATCGTTTCCTATTGATAACGCGCTTGGTCCTTCGACCCAATTTTGGGCGGAAATCTCTTTTCCTTCTGAGAAAGGTCCTTCTGGAGATTCTCCAGTGGCCATAAGAATGATTTTTTTCGCTTCTGGGAACAACGTTTCATCTTTATAGAAGAGGAAATAGCGATTGTCTTTTTGACAAAGGAAAGCGTCTATTGTATTGTGACCCGGATCAAAAAAAAGTTTTGTTTCAGCAAAAGTTTTGAAATCTTTAGTCGTCGTATAATAGACGCGATGATCATATTTGCTCTCGCTTGTCCCCGTATCTTCCGGAGAGAATTTTCCAGGTATCGTAGACGACCAGATGATGTAGTAGAGTTGATTAGCGTTATCGTAGAACAACTCGGGCGCCCAGACGTTGCGAGTCGTAGGCGCGTGATTCATACACGGTATGGCTTGGGCGTCGCGCCATTCTATTAGGTCCTTGCTCCAAGCGTGTCCAAAGGAACGTCCGTCCCATGCGACTGTCCAAACCATATGATAGACGCCGTCGTTTCCTCGGACGATACTCGGGTCACGCGTCAATTTGGCAGTTTTTCCAACAGGAGGGGCAAGGATAGCTTTGGAATCGTTAAGCGCTTTCCATTGATAACCGTCTCGGCTCACTGCGTAATGAACGCCGTCTTCGCCGTTATTCATAAAGTAGCAAAAGACATAGTATCCTGATTCTTTACCAGGTTCTGAGTCTTGCGCAAGGGCGACGTTGAACGGGATAGTAATGGAAATCGCTGTTAGTAATAACGAACAAAACCATAATTTTTTGGAAAAGAACATAGGAAAACCTCAGTATTAGATGAAAAAATGGAGCGTTTACAAACTCACGTCAGGTAAAATGGAATCATTTTACCGAGCCGTTCTTCCGTTAATTATACAGTCTATATTTGAATCGGTCGAGTCGACATGTTAGAATGATTGTCGCGTCGACGCGTCGATATGTTGAGCTTCTTTTGTTCTAAGACGTCCCTAAACGATTAAATCCAGATACTCAAAAAGAAGAGTGAAAGGAAAAGAACTTTGGAAAGATTAGTATGTTCCTTATTGTTGGCGTTCTTTGCAATGTTGGGGAGTTCGTCCGTTCTTTTAGCGGATATTGTTCGATTGCCAGTCGCCAGAGATCTTTGGATATCCTCTGCGTCTGGCGAAGAAGAGGGGAATAACGGCGCGACTACTCGCCTCAAAATTAAGGGATATCAAGAATTTTCCATATTGGATTTTGACGTTTCGGCTCTTGCTGATAAAAGGATAAAGAAAGCCGTTCTCCATTTAAAAACTGTTGGAGACGAACGACTGTACCGCGTGGGCGTTAGTTCGATTACCGCCGATTGGATTGAAGGAAGCGGGACAAGTTATTCAAAAGAAGAAGGGGCTTCGTCTTTTCGATGGAGAATTAACAACAATGAACCCTGGCGTCGTTCCGGCGTCGATCTTATGGAAAACGACGTTGCCGAGTATAGCGACATAACGTCGGTCATTTTCGGACAAGGCGGTTCATTTTGGTCCCAGGCCGACGCGAGCGAACCTGAAGACGGTTGGCAAACCGTTGAGATTGATCCCGACTTAGTATACGCTCGAATTCTGTGGTTGTCTTATGGTTTTGTCGTTTTCGACGATACTGGAACCGAGCTTGAACGTGACGGCGACGACGTTAATATTCGCTTGTTTCCTAACCGTTTTTTTTACAGTAAAGAACAAAATGCGTCGAGCGCTCCTTTTTTGGAAGTAGAATACGAAAGCGTTGATAAGGAATCGATTCCCAATGCGCCTGAAGAACTTGTTGCAAGTTCTGTGCTTCTGCCTTATGGAGACGTAAAGCTTAGTTGGCGTCATTCAAGTTTGATCGCCGACGAGGCGATAGGTTTTGAAGTGAAAATCGACGGTCAAAACGTCCCTCGATCGCTTATTCCCACTCCTGTATTAGGCGTTTCACCGTTTAACAGGACTGACGACAAATCTTTTAACGTTCGTTTGAGCGGCGTCGATCCAACAAAGACTCATTCGCTTGAAGTCGCTTCTATTAATCGCCAAGGCGTTAAGAGTAAGCCGGCTCTATTAGATTTTAAATCAAGCGATAGAGTTTACGACGACTGGAAAACAATTACTTCCTCTGATAAAAACGGCAAAGTAACAATCAGAAACGCTGAAAAATTGGAGACGTCCGCGCCGGTATTGGATTCAGTCGCCGTCTCTATCGTCGACGAGTTTGTGAAGTTTACAGAGAAGGGAGAAATCTTTCCAAAAGTTCAAGAGGATTATTTATTATCCAACGCATTATGGAATGCGAAATCGCGTCAGATTACGCTAACGTCCGCGAAAAATGAATTTATTGGTTTTCAAATTGTTTTTTCTGGAAATAAATCTCTAAATCCAAAAGTCTCTGTAAAATGGAATAATAACGATTCAGCGGATCCGCAAGTCGCTTTTTACCGTTTGGTTCAGGTTAATTCTCCTGACGGTAAGGTTGTTGATCCTATGATTCCGCTCGATGTGAAAAATAGCGTTCCTGTTCAAAAAGGAACAGACGTCGTTTATTGCGAGATATTCGTTCCCGCCGACGTTAAATCTGGCGTAAAACAGGGAACGTTGCGTCTTTCTGACGGCGCGGGAGCTTCGCTTGAATTGTCTATTAAACTAAAAGTTTGGAATTTTTCTTTGCCAAACGAATTGTCGTTCCTACCGGAAATGAATTGCTATTCGCTACCGGATAACGAGCGTGATTATTATCGTTTGGCGCAAGTTCATCGCACTTACGTCAATAGAGTTCCTTATTCTCATCGAGGCAACGTTGGGGACGGACTTGCGCCTATATGGGACGAGGATTTGCGCGTTTTCGATTGGAGTTCTTGGGAACGACGTTACGGCGCGTATTTTGACGGTAGCGCTTTTGCAGATTTGCCGCGTGGCGCCGTGCCGATTGAAGCTTTTTATTTGCCTCTATTTGAAAATTTCCCCGCTAATATTTTCGAAGGATTTAATGGAGTCAATACCTGGCCCGACGAAGACGCGTTTTCAAAAGAGTATCGCGACGTTTTGAGCGAAGGCTATCGACAATTCGCTCAAGAAATCTCCGACAAAAAATGGAACGACACGTTATTCCTGTTCTTTTTAAATAATAAGATGGATTATAAGAAGAACGGATGGTCAAAAGCGAGCTCGCCATGGTTGCTGGACGAACCTGCAAGTTATCGGGATTTTGCCGCGTTAGAGTTTTACGGTACGCTGTTGAAGAAAACGCTCGAGGACAATAAATTCGAGAATATGATTCACTTCAGGGCCGATATTTCGCGTCCCCAATGGGAACGCAATTCGTTAGATTCCGTTCTGGACGTTTATGTTGTCGGCGGAGGCCCGTTTAGAGATTATCGACGAATGGTTTTGGAACGCGCCAACTCGCAAGGACGTTTACTCTATACCTATGGAACGACGTCTGCTCCGCATGAAAGCGCTTTTCAGCCGATATTATGGTCTTTGGATTCTTGGTCGGCTGGAGCCGACGGCATAGTTCCATGGCAAACAATAGGCAACGCTGATTCATGGAAGAATAGCGACGAATTAGCGTTGTTCTATCCCCCGACGAAAGAATGTCCGGAAGTTGTTCCTTCGATTCGATTAAAATCGTATCGTCGCGGCGAGCAAGACGTCGAGTACTTGACGTTGGCGCTTAAATTATCCTCTTATTCGAGAGAAGAATTGTCGAAGGCTTTACGAGCGCGACTTGATTTGGATCGTTCCAAATCTGACGTCAATTACGCGGAAGACGCCGGAACTTCGGTTTATAATGTCGCTACGCCAGACGAATTACAGTTCTGTCGTCGAGAATTGGGCGAATGGTTGTCTCGCCTTTTAGATAATAAGGAGAAAGAGAGTGAATAAATTATACTGTTGGTTGTTGACGTTTACGTTGGGGCTGGTTGTTCAAACGTTTAATAACGTCTCTTGGGCAAGCAATACGCAAGAGTATTTTGAAAAGATATTTCCCGCGCCAGAAAAACCAGGTCCGGGACAGTTGGTAATGGCGGCTGAATGGAGAATTTGGATTCCGTCCGACGTCCAAACGCTTCGAGGCGTCGTCGTTCACCAACACGGATGCGGAAGCGGATCCTGCGACGGCGGACGTACCGCCGTTTATGATCTTCATTGGCAAGAATTAGCGCGTAAGCACGATTGCGCTTTAATGGCTGTTTCTTACCGTCAAGACGATTTTGCCTGCGAGATGTGGTGCGATCCTCGAAACGGTTCCGCGCAAAGCTTTTTGGACGCGCTCGCGTACTTTGCCGATTATACGGGGCACGAGGAATTACCCCGTGTTCCCTGGGCTTTGTGGGGACATTCTGGCGGCGGTCATTGGGTTGGAAGCATGTGTCAGCTTTATCCGAAACGTATTGTCGGAGCCTGGCTTCGAAGCGGTTGTCCCGACACCGTCGGTTTAACGTTTAACGAACTTCCAATGAACGACGACGTTATTAACGTTCCGATGATGTTGAATCTTGGCGCGCATGAACACGAGTTTGGGATCGTTTGGAATTCATGTTGGCCATACTTCCGTACGATGCGTCAGAATAAGGCTAAAATAGGTCTGATCGTCGATCCTAAGACGAGCCATGAGACGGGTAATTCTCGATATCCCGCCATACGTTTCCTTGACGAATGTCTCACCGCCAGATTGCCGGCGGAAGCGGGGTCTTCCGAACTTCGGCCGACTCCGGACGGTTATGTTTTGCCTGTTGGCGAGATTTCCGACGCTGAAATATCGGCGGAAAATATCGTCGTTGATCCAGACAAACCGGACGGAAATTACACTGCCGCCGAACGCCGTGAATTCCTAAAAGACGGACTATGGTTTTTGAATAAAGGGTATGTCGACGTATGGAGGAAGTATTCGATCGATTGTACTTTTGAAGATTCGACTCCTCCGCCTGAGCCTACGGATGTTTTTGTCGATTCGTCCGGTCTGATTTCCTGGAAGTGTCGCGCCGATTTAGAAAGCGGTTTGAAAACTTTTGTCGTTTATTGCAACGGAGAAATTGCTCAAGAATTGCAGGGCGCTCCAGTTTGCAACGCCCGACCCGCGTTTCAGGGAATCATGTATAGCGACACGCCCGATTATTCCATGCCTAAAATGGAATATTTTGTTGAAGGGTACGATTCTTCGCGTCAGTATTCGGTAGCTGCCGTTAATTGTTGCGATTTAACGTCGAAACCTGTCGTTGCTGAAAAGCGTTGACGAGTTAGCGCTTGATTCTAGCCCATATAAGGCGCGAATGAACGAGAACGCTGATTCGCGTCTTTTCGTTGTGGGCATTAATCGTCTCGTCGATCATTCCAGACTATTTTCCAGGAGCGCGCCTTCTATTTTGACGATAGAATCGGCGAGACGTTCTAACGCCTCCAAGTAATTGACATAAGATCCTATATAAGCGGCTCTTGCAGACGATATTTCGAGGAAGTTGATTTGACCTTGTTGATAAGCCTGTTGACTCATTGAAAAGAATTTTTCAAGATCCGGTAGTATTTCTTGCTGATACGCTTGAATTTCTGCGCGAGTGCTTTTGTAAACGGAATATACTTCCGCGAAATCGGCGCGAAGTTTTAGCTGGAGTTTTTCCAAATCTCGTTGTGCTGCGAAATATTCGGCGGTTGCGCGCTGAATATTCCCCTCGTTTCTGTTGTTAACGCGAATCGGTATGCCTACGCCGATTTGCGCAAGCGTTGTGTTGTCGGCAAAATCATACGAAGCTCCCCCTTCGACGGCTATTTCCCTTTGAGGAGAACGTTCCAACGCTAACGCCGCCTGTTTTTCCTGGATGTTCGCCCTCTTCCTGGCGATTTCGGGGCTACGTTCTAATATCGCGTCAAGAGTCTCGTTTTCGCCGAGTTGTTCGTCGTCGCCTAACGTTTCGGGATTATCCGCGATTTCTCCAATTGGTTCGTCGGGGGCGCCGATCATGGCGGCAAGTTTTTTTTCCAAAGCTTCTTTGACGTTAAGTTCTTGCGTCAACATTAATTTCGCTTGACGCGTTTGATTCTGCAACTGGATAAAATGGAGTTGTGTGATTTCCACGGAACCGGCCGAAATCGCCGCTTTCGCCTTGTCTTCAGCCGTTTGCGAAATAGAAACTAATTGTCTATGAAAATCTACTTTTTTCTGAGCGATTAATACGCGATATGCAAGAGAACGAACGTCGTTGCGAATTTTGGCGACGGCGATTTGCTTATTCCAGTCAAGAGTTTCCAGAGAACGATCGCTTAGTTGAACTAAAAGTCTTCTGCGGTTGTTGGTTCTAAATTCCTGTTCTAACGTGAAGCCTTGTTTTCCGGCCTTACCGTCGGCTCCCACTTCCTCCCCCTGATAACGTATCTTGGGATTGGGACGGAGACCCGCTTGTGTGCGAACGCCTCGTTCAGCCTCAATTGCGTTTTCCGCAATTTTATAGGAAGGATGATTTTCTATCGCTTCCTCTTGCAATTGCTTAATCGTGACTTTTTTCTCTTGCGAGGGCCTTTCAGATTTAACGATTAAAACGTCGCGTTTGGAAGACGGTCTCCCTTTGTTTGAGGACTCGCCCCGTTTACCAGACGATTTGACAATTGAGGGCGTCGGCGCCTGCTGATAGACTTCGTTAGAGGCGTCGTCTTGAGCTATTGCTCCTAACGCGTAAAACGACGCGAAGAGCAAAGACAACAACGGTCTTGTGGCGTTGCAAGCGAGGGTCATTGTGCGCCCCATCTTTTATCGTGAACAAAAACGACGTCTGGCGTCTGGGAGAAGCGATTCCTTTCTAATGTTATCCTAATGATCTTTTGAGTTTGAGTAAAGACGTTAAATTAGGATTTAAAACACGGCGCTTCTTTAGGCAGTTTTTCTTTGCCGGCGTCTTCTTTTTCGCAGTATTGGCGCGCTGCCTTAAGACCGTAATTCCAGAATAACGCTGGACGAACAAAAAACTCCAGGACGGTCGAGGCTATCAGGCCTCCAATCATAACTGTCGCAATTGGGTAAAGAAACTCTCGACCGGGAAGATTGGGCGCCGACGCGAGCGGCAATAAACCAATGATCGAAGTTAACGCCGTCATCAAAACTGGCGCGACGCGTTCTCTACCAGCTCGAAGAATCATTTCCTTAGAAAGGCTCTCTCCTTCATTCTGCACCAGTCGTAGATATCGTTCCAAGAGAAGAATGCCGTTGCGCGAAGCTACGCCGCAAAGGGAAATCATTCCAATTAAGGACGGGATTGTTCGCGATTGTCCCGTAAGCGTTAGAGCGACGACGGAACCGACCAGCGCGAGCGGAACGATCGCCATGACTTGTAGGGCAAGATTGGCTGAACGAAACATTCGGAACAGTAGCAGAAAGATCGCCAGAGCGGATAAACAAGACAGAGCCACAAGCGTTTTTGTGGCGCTTTCCTCGCTTTCGAATAGGCCGCTTAATCGAACGTCTACGCCGTCGGAAGCGAAATCTTTTTCATGAGGCGTCAATCTGGCCTCAATGTCCTCCTTTACCTCCACTGCGCCGCGAATACGAGGATTTGACTGAATGACAACCTGTCTGCGTCCGTTTTCACGGTCGATCTGTCCGGGGCCAAACGCCTGGACGTCGATTTCGGCGAGTTCTGAAATCGGAACAATACCGCGCCCAGAAAAATCTGAGTCGTTTACCAACGACGAAGCGAGCAGTTTGTTCGAAAGAGAGCGAGAATCGGCGTTTAAAGAGGATTCGACGTCATCGTTCGTTTTAAAAGCGTCGTCGTTCTTTTCCGATAAAAGAATGGGCAAGCGTCGCAAAAGATCCAGATCTTCGCGATAATTGTTTCCCAATCGCGTTAGTACGTCGACAGGGCGTTCGCCTTCGAGCGCCGTCGTCGCAATCGAACCGTTTAGAGCGACGGTTATTGTTTGATCCACGTCCTGCGGGGTCAATCCGTATCGCGCCAACGCGTCGCGTTTCAAACGTATTTGAACTTGAGGAAGATCTGCCTGAATTGGGTCGACGCGCAGGGAACCTACGTCTTCGATTCCTTCCAGAAGCTCGCGAATTTCGGAAGACGTCCTTCGAAGATTAACCAGATTGTCTCCGTTGAGTTTGATCGCAATTTTAGCGTTAGTTCCGCTTCGCAGGTGATTCAGCAAATGTTGCAAAGGTTGATCGTATGAAGCAAGCGTTCCTGGAATATTCTTGGAATCGATTGTTTCTCGAACGTCGCTAACAATATCGTTAAAATTTCGCGCGGACGATTGATCGACGGAGCATATGAATTCGGACGTATTAACGGGGACGGAGTGTTCGTCCATCTCGCTTCTTCCCGTTTTGCGTACAACCGCTTCGATTCCCTCTATCTTAATGAGTTGAGAAGCAAGATTGGTCGCAATTTCAGAAGAAGTTTTGAGGGAAGTTCCCGGCGTTAAATCTAAATTAACTTGAATCGCGCCTTCGTTAAACGGCGGCATAAAATCTCGTTCCAGGGAGAAAAATGAAAACAAACCGACAAGTCCGAGACCAATGGCAAGCGATAGAACGACTCCGGGATAACGCAAACTGATTTTGATAGCTCGTTCCGCAAGAAATTGCGCGCCCTTTAAAAACAATCCAACGTTGTTTTTTTGAAAATCCCTCTTTTTTTCATATTGTTTTTTTCCTTTAAAAACGCCGTTTAATACCCAGTGAGAAAGAGCGGGGGTTAGCGTTAACGAGATTAAAAGCGAGGTCATTAAGGAGACGACGTACGCAACGCCAAGGGGCGCAAACAGTTTTCCTTCAATCCCCTGTAAAAAGAAGACAGGAAAGAAAACAAGCGTGGTAATGAACGTGCCGTTGACGACCGAGTTCCTTATTTCAGAACTGGCGCCAAAAACGACTTCGAGCGTAGATAGCGGGGATCCGAGACGTACGTTTTCTTTAAGACGACGATGTATATTCTCAACGTCGACAATGGCGTCGTCGACAAGCTCGCCTATGGCGACGGCAAGCCCTCCCAAGGTCATTGTGTTAATACCGAGTCCAAAAAAGGCAAAGATAAAACAGGTTGCCGCTAACGTCGTCGGTATTGTGATTAACGTGACAAAGGTCGTTCTAAAAGACGATAGGAACAGGAACACGACAATCGCCACTAAAAACGCGCCGTCTCTCAACGCGCTAAGTACGTTGTTAACCGCCAGTTCCACATAAGAACGTTGTTGATATAACGGGACGATCTTGACGTCGGGGTAATTCTCTCGTAGTTTTTCCTGCAAAAGCGTTGTCTCGTGCAAAATACTTTCTGTAAGCGCACGCGCGTCTTGATTGGGTTGTTTTTCTACAGTTAAGACAACGGAAGGTCCTTTGAAAACAGAACCGTCAGACCCTTTTACCGCAACGGAACTGTCTCCAACGGCAATTGCGGCTCCTTCTGAAATATCGGCGACTTGACGAAGTACGACGGCAGGTTCCGTAGATTCTTTAACGACAAGGTTGCGCAGGTCGTCGATAGACCGAATTCGACCAATTGAACGAACCAGAAATTGCTTTGGTCCCTGTTCTGTGAGGAAACCGCCTGTCGCGTTTCGATTGCTTTTTTTTAGCGCGTCTTCAACGTCGTTAACCGTAACGCCGAAACGTAGTAAATCATGGGGACGTAGTAAAACTTGATATTGTCGTCGCTCGCCTCCCATGGAGAAAACCTCGCTTACGCCTTTTTGCGAAAGCAGTTTTCGACGAACGTCCCAATCGGCGATTGAGCGTAGATCCATAGGCGAGGTTTGACCGGACTCAGAATAGATCGCTAACGTAAGAAATTGTCCCATTACCGACGAAACAGGAGTCAGTTGAGGAACAATTCCTTCCGGCAATTCGTCTGTCGCTCGTTGAAGCCTTTCGAATACAATCTGACGGGAAAGATAAAGATCCGACCGCCAGTCGAATTCCACGACAATTGTCGACAGACCGACGACAGACGAACTTCTCAACGATTCGATTCCTGTAGCGCCTATTAAAGCTGTTTCAAGAGGCATTGTTACAAGAGACTCGACTTCTTCCGGCGCCAAATTGGGACATTCCGTCATGACGGTAACGCGCGGCCGATTCAAGTCAGGAAGAACGTCTATAGGGAGACGCGACGCTTGGTAAAAACCAGCGACAACAAGCGCCAAAGCGGAAACAACGACTAAAAATCGGTTGGTCAGTGAAAAGCGAATGATTCGATCAAGCATCTCGGTTCTCCCTTTTCACTATTTTAATGGTCGTGATCGCCGCAGGGACAGGCGCTTTGCAATTTGCCTCCGCCGTTGTTTAAAGCGACATAAAGTTGGTAGGCCCCTTTCTTTGCAATTTTAGCGCCCTCTTCAACTGAACCGTCGTTAGCGATCACGATATTCCGAGTTGTTTGATATAAAACGACAACGGAACGCTTGTGCCAAATAGGTTTTTCGTCTTCGTCGCCAATATACTCAAAAACAATCGCTTCGCTTCCGTCTTGGGCGACGGCGCTTACCGGCAGGACGAAGACGTTGGAAAGCGTTTCCGTTTCTATTTCCAGTTCGCAACGTTGTCCCGGTTTAAATCGCCAGTTGAGCAACGGCGCTTTGGCAGTCGCGGGAGCGTCTTCCTGATCTCGTTCGTCGATGAGTTCTTCCGGCGGATTAAGGACGTAATTCTTTAAGTCGACATAGCAGGCGAATGTGCGCGCCGCAGAGTCCAGACGGTTTGACACTGATCGTATCGACAAATTGTCGACAACGTCGGGCGAGCTGGAATCTTGGGCGTTTTCAAAGACTGCGCTAATATTTTTACGTTGGGAATAGGCTTGGTTGATTAACGCTTCGTCCGATTCGAAAGCCTTGCCTTCGATCCACAATTCTCGCAAATCGGAAACGACTCCGAGAGAATCGCCAAGAGAAACTGTTTGGCCCCTTTCAACGAAGATTTTTTCCAGTTGTTGATAGTGTTCGACCTGTTTGAAATGGTCTTTTGCACGATTGGAGTGCACGTCCGTCGATTCCAGGACGACTCTTGAATTGTTTTCCGCTAATTCAGGTACGCGCACCGTCAACGTGGTGAGAAGATTTCGTTGTTTGACAATAGCGTCTTCCAGTGTTTGTTCAGAAACGCCCAGGAAACGCAGCGCCTGTTTTTGAGAATTAATCGCCGCCTCATTCTCTTTAATTTGAAGTTCGATTTCACGTTGAGTTTTAGGTTCCGTTCCAGCGGCAAGTCGAGAAAGGCGTTCGTTTTCACTTTCGAGAAGATCGCGTTTTTGCAGTAGCGACAACAAGTCCAATTGGCAGGAAGACAATTCTTCATGCGTCAACTGAATTTCGAATAAAGGTTCGCCGGGGCAGAGCGCCTCGCCTTCTTCAGCGTATATTTTGGTAACGACTCCCGAAGCGGGGGTTGGAATGTCGATAAGCGAACGCCCCGGTTTGTACCGGACAAAACCGGGAAAAGAGAATTTCTTGACAAATTCGGAAGAAACGAGGGTGAGCATGCCTGCTTCACCCGGTTCTATGCCAATATTAGCGAGCGCTTGCGCGTCCAAAGCCAACGCATGATTCTCTTCGTGTTCATGTTCGTGCTCGTGTTCATGCTCGTGTTCATGCTCGTGTTCATGCTCGTGCTCATGCTCGTGCTCGTTGCCGAGTTCTTGTTCATGCTCGTGGTCGTGGTCATGCTCATGGTCCGTTAGCCTGTCGTTTTCTTCGTGCAACCCAAGAGCGGCGTGGTCCTCATGTCGAACGAACGTTGATGGAATTATTGGCGTCGCAAAATACACAAAAGCCCCGCCAACCAGAAAGGCTGTTAGGAATACTCCAAAGCTAAAGTGTTGTGTTGACGTTTTCTTTGTCATGTCGTCGCCCGTTCTCGGTTTTCTCCGTGTAAATACCGACGAAGTATGAAGGAAACGCTTTACTATAAGCGTTTGTTCTTTCCTTGTCGGACAGGAACCGTTGATTCGTCTATTCAAAAAGTATCGTTACCCGTTTGAATGTTTTATAGGTAATTGTGCGAAATTGACGCGCTATTTTTTTTACCCGGTTAAGAATATACGCTAAACCGAAAGAGTATTCAAGCGTAAACAGAAAACCCTTAAACGTTTTTTAGAGCGTATTCAGAAAAGAAAGCCATTTTTTCGGAGTCTCACGTTTTAGTTTTGGAAAAAACAAAATACTCGCTTGACTCCGACAAAAAGGGAGTTATACTCAGGCGGTGTCTTTTGGCTTGTAGACGAGTCGAGACGGATTGATATTTAACAATCAGGTAAAGTGAAAATCATACAGTGTGAGAAACTGTTAAATCTTCATTGTTTGCTCTTGCAAACAATGAACCTTTGATAGCCAATTGAATTGATTCATTAAATTGAAACTCATTGACCATGGGTTTCACCACGATCGAACGAAAACTTCTTTTGAAGATTTCAACAAAATAAAGAAATTGAAGGGTTTGATCCTGGCTCAGAATGAACG
>JAEEGL013736702.1_pt1 | contig 14252 bp, 15 predicted proteins | sample 9134231 | NCBI WGS metagenome assembly JAEEGL01 (sample SAMN16246548, study PRJNA631951) | gut metagenome | biome: gut microbiome; feature: rumen; material: fiber-attached | host: Bos | place: Iran: Karaj | collected 2018-10 | reverse complement strand
TGGATAATCAAGTAAATCATCATTAAATGATTCATCATCCAAACTCTCTTTAGTAATTACCCCATCAACAAGTCTTGTAACTGCATCAGTAATAACCATAGATGCAAGTTCACCACCAGTTAAAATGTAATCACCAATACTAATTTCTCCATCAATGAAATTAGTAATTCTATCATCTATTCCTTCATAATGTCCACATACAAGTATTAAATGTTTAAAAGAACTTAATTCTTTTGCAACACCTTGATTAAATACTTTACCAGCTGGACTCATTAAATAAACCTTTGATTCAGGAGTTCTTACAGATTCGATAGCATCATAAACGATATCAACTCTCATAACCATTCCTGCTCCACCACCATATGGAGTATCATCTACTTGTTTATTATTTAATGTAGAAAAATCTCTAATATTAATAACTTCAATATCTAAAATATTTTTATCAATTGCACGTTTAATAATAGAAGAATTTTTAAATCCATCAAACATTTCTGGAAATAATGTTAATATACTTATTTTCATAAGAACAAACCTTCTCCGATATCAATTAAAGTTACTTTTCTTTCTTCTAAATCTACTGAATCAATCATATTAGAATTAATTGGAATAAAATAAGTTTTTCCAAGTCTAGTACACTCTAATAAAGGATTCACTTCATTATTGATAAAATCAACTACCTCACCAGCATCTTGATTTTTGCAAATAACTTTAAATCCAATAAGGTCAGAATATAAATAATCATCTTCACTTTCAATAACAGAATTTCTTTCAGCATAAATATCTGATCCTTTTAAGAATTCAATTTCATTAATATCATTAATACCATTAAATTGTAAAAGAATAAAATTCTTAACTTTAGAAACATGACTAATTACATAACTTCTACCATTAATATAAAGGTAACCACCTACTTTAAATACATCATCAGGTCTTTCAAAATGACTAATAACTTTTACTTCACCTTTAAGTCCTCTAGTATTTACTAATTTTCCAACAAAAACTTCATCCATATAATCACCTTTAAATGCTATTTATTATAAACTTGATTATCAATTATATCAAGAACATTATCACATATGTATGCATCATAGCATCCCTTTTTCTTTAAATATTGATTTCTATCTTTAATACCATATCCAATTAAAAAGTACGATTCTCTTAATTTTCTTGCTTGTCTATCTGAAACAAGTAATGAATCTATCGCAACATAATCAAATGCATGGAATATAAAAAACTTATAATAATTCCTTTTATTAACATTATATCCAATCTTAAGATTCTTATTTGCTTTATGAATATATCTTAATACTCCAAGATCATCACTTTGAACAAATACATTATCAGGATAATTCTTTAACATAGAAAGTATTTTATTTTCAATCGAATGCTTTTTACAAACACTTCTAATGTTAAGAATAACTGGTATTTTACCTCTAATTAAAACAAGTACCTCTTCCAAAGTTGGTATCTTAATTTTAGAAAAATAATTTATATCATTAAGTGTTGAATCTTCAAGTTTTTCTTCAACATGTAAAAGTCTAGTTAATGTTTTATCTGCAAAACAAATAAGATTACCATCTTTAAGTAAAGAAACATCTAAGAATACTGGAATATTAAGTTTAATACATCTTTCGATAGCACCAACTGTATTCTCATAAATACGTACATTATCATACATTCCTCTATGAGCAATAATCTTATTTTTTAAATCTTCTATCTTCATAATTATCACAATTAAATTATAGCAAAATTATATATTAATGGAAATAAAAAAACTAGGATAAACCTAGTTTAATTTCTTTACTTTTATTAATGAATAAACACTTATTACGGAAACTATAAAATAGATAAATATATTATCGTTAGTTTTTGGATTAGTTGTTTCTTTAACTTCTTTTTTTAAGTTGGTTCTTCCTATATCAATCTTTAAAGACATTGGAGAAATAGTTACTTTATCATCATCTTTAGTAAATGTAACTGAATCACCAAGATCCTTCATTTCAATACCATTTCTTTCATAATTAAACTCATTACTATTAATATACTCTTCTATTTCATCAATAGTATATCCATTACTTTTTAAAGTATATGTTAATATCATATTAAATAACATATAGTGACCTAATGTTGAATTAGCTTCTTCATAGTCATTTATTTCTTCTTTGATATAACTAATAACATTACCTTCATATTTTAAAGAATATTCTTGATTAATATATTCATTAACCATTCTATTAATAATTATTTTTAGATTATCTTCATCTTCTTCGATTTCGAAATATTCATCATCTGTACTAGGTAGTAGTTCTCCAAGTTCAGATAATACACTTGATAGTGAAGTTTCATCATCAGTTGGAATTGTACCTTCTATATTTGCTTTTTTAATACTTATTTTGAAATAATGTTTATGATATATTTCTTCTTCAAATTCATAAGAACCTCTATCTTCTATAACAAATCCATGATTTTCATATGTTGGAGTTGGATTTCCACCTAAGAATGTATCTATTTCTTCTTGTGTATATTCTTTTGCTTTTAATGTTGCTCTTAAAAGTAGATAATAAAATGTATCATTACCTAACTCAAATTCTTTTTCTTCATCAGTATCTGTTTCACCTGGTGTATATTCAAAGATAATATCATCACCATCAATAGTATATGTGTATTCTCTTTCTTTTGTTTTTGTTGTACTTGAATATACGTGTTTGAATGTTACATCAATTGCATCATCTGTTTTTACTGCATCAACTTTTACTGGATCAACACCTACACTATTTAAATAATCAACTATTTCATCTATTGTTACCGCTTTAACTTGTATAAATGGCATAAACATTAAAACTAATAAAATAACTAATATATTCTTTCTTCTAATCATATACACTCTCCTATACTTCCTATAAACACTCCACTATCTTACTTATATTATATTTTTTATATTAAATCAATTATTTATTTTTAAAAAAATAAAACACATATTAAATGTGTTTATATTCCTTTTTATTATTAATATAATCTATAGCAAATTCTAGGACAGTATCACGATTATTCAATATATCCTCAAGAGTTGGTTCTACTTCAATATCAACATCGCCAAAAATAGTATCTAACAATCGAGGATTTATCCTTAAAGCTTCATCAAAGTTTTCTTTAGAAATACCATGACAAACTAGATTATCATCATAATACCAATATTTGACACTAGCTCTAACAAAAATACCTATATCTTCAAAATCTTTTTTAAGAATACAATTACCAAAACAACTAATTGGTGTTCCTGGTCTCTTTCCTATAATAAAGGCTCCTTGCTTTTTAAATGTAGCTAAACACATCCTTGCACTAGAAAATACTCTTTCATCAGATAATACAATAGTATCTTTACCATCTAGAAATTCAGTTAAATATTTATTAATACTTGAGTTTCCTCCACCATTACCTCTTAAATCAACAATGTAATGATTAATTCCTTCAAGAGTCTTTATATATTCAACAGTACTCTTCATCTTTTCTTCATTTTTACAAGCTAAATAAGAAAATATTAAAGTATCATCAACAATCTCAATTTTATAATTATTATCAACAAATTCTTTCGAGAAAGTTCCTAAATTATTTAAATCAAATTCAATTGATCCAGTATCACAACCAAAAGTGAATTTATCAACATCACCTATTGATGGTAGAGATTTAATTACATCAACTGTTGTTAAACTACTTTGAATTTTTGTATTAAAAAAATCAATTGATGCATAACATGTACAATAATCTAATTCTTCAATTATTCTTGCTATATCTACTCCGTTAATAGACTTTATTTCAATGCCTTTATACTTATCATATTCACCTAATCCATCAATAACATAGGCCTTATCATTAATAACTTTAATAATAATTGGTAAATAATCACTATTAGTAAAATCAGCAAATGTATGAGAATCATATTGGTTTAATTCATATTTAAACATATGATTCAAAATATAATAAAAATCATATCTACTAAAAGTTTCTTTATTAGAAACTACCCTTAATAATTCTTTATCAAATTCTTCTTTAGTATGTAATAAATAAAAGTGAGGATGTCCATTATAAGTTCTATCTTCTCTTTCTACTTTTCCGTTACATACAAAATCTATTGTTTCATATATTTTTTTTAAAAATTCTTCTTTTGTCATAATTCACCTAGTTTCTCTTATCTCTAAAGAAGAACACTATAACAAAGCCTAATCCAATTGAAGTAATTATTACAAATAGAAATAACATTATAATATTTCTTACTTTAGTTTTACTTGAAGCATTTTTATTTTTTGAACTATATTCAATATCAGTTTTAGGACTAGGCATTACACTTGTAGTACTAGTACTTGTAACTGAATCATAATTAGGAATTTCTTTTTCATAAAAACTAAATTTAATAGATTCAATTTTAAATGAAGTAATAGAGTCAACTACTTCGATATCATCAAATATTAAATCATTAGTAACTCCATCTGGTTTACTAATATTAGTAACTTTTAAAGTTCCAACTAAATATTTATAATTAATTTTTAAATCATCCTTAGGTATAAAAGTAAAATAATTATTAGACTCAACATAATTAAAGTTAGTTGATTCAAAATCAGTAATAGATAAATTATTACCTACTTTTTTAAGGTTTATTCTTTCATTACCATAATTAGATGTAGTTAAATAAAGGTCACAATAAGCAGATTCATCAGCACCAATCGCATTCGCAGTACAAGTCGCACTAAAAAGTGGTGCATTATATTCATAAAGCATACAATTAGCTTCTCTTAAACTTCCACTAGTATTACCATTAGACTTAACAATAAGTAAATAATTTGAAGTATTCTTAGGTATTTTAATTAGTTCGCTATTATCTCTAAAAACTGATGACGTTCCATCATCAACGTATTTTAAAGACTTACAAAAAGTACCAGTCATCCTTACATTCGTACCAGCAGTTAAGTAGTATTCACCATCATTTTTAATCTCAAAAGTACTTATCGAATAACTAAGATCTGCACTTGTGATTAAAACAACTAAAGAAATTAAAATAAACAAACCTACATATACTAATCTCTTCATACTTTACTCCTAATTTTACTATAAATAATTTACATATTTTTGTCAATTTATTATACAAAACTATACATAGCATACTTTGTATATATTACATACTTTTGATATAATATTTACAGGAAGTGATATCATGAAATTATTTGAAATTATCATAGACAATATTAAATACGACTTTATAGATTCAATTAAATTGAATGATAAAAATTACGTAGCTTATAAAGACTCTGAAGATAACGTTTATATAAGTGAATACGTAGTAGTAAATGAATCAATTAACTTCCTAGAAGTAGATGAAGAAACCATAAATAAAGTAAGGGAGGCAATGGCTATATGAAATATACAATTGAATTAATCAACAATAGACCTCGATGTAAAGTTGCCACTTTAGATAGAAAATTCTTCATCCTTGAAGATTATGAACTATTTCAATTACTGAGAGAAATTGAACAAGATATAAATTATAAAGAACATAACAGTAATACTAAAAACGTATTTTTAAAGCATTCAAAAATGGATATTTCAGTATTATTCAAAGATTATGATGAATTATATGATCCACTTTATAAACTTTATAATAGATTTATGAAGCAAGAAATGCGTGAAAAAAAGATTAAATCTATTAAAACAAAGGCAGCTGTTGGAATAATAACATCTGGAATTATTAGTGCTGCCCTAATCAACCAAATTGATACTGAAGTTAAAAATTTACAAAATACGAATGTTAAATCTAATACAACTTATGAATCATCATATGAACCACAAACATTTGATAACAATTTAAAAGCAATCAGCAAAGATATAACAGTAAGCGATAATGACGCATACTTTGTTTCTACTTCAACAAAAGACATGGAAAAAACTGCACCACTAGTAACAACAGCTGAAGAAGATACAGTTTCAATCGCACCAGAAGATTCAAACAAAAAAGAAGCAACAGAAATTACGCCTATCACTGTAGATGTAAATGCAGTTTATGATAAAGGAATAAATGATAGAACTGATCCATTTATAGATATCATTAAACAATATGCAGCACGTAGAGGTATCTCTCCTGAACTACTTTATGATATTGTTTCTCAAGAATATGGTGGTGATGATTATAACTTAATGCATGTTGTATTCGATTCATGGAAAGATCAAGTTATAACTTCATTCAATTTTGATAAGAATATGTTAGAAACTATAGTCTTAACAGATGAACCATCAAAGTATTATGGAAAAGCAGATATAATAATTACACGTGAAGATTTACAAAACAAAAAAACAAATCTTGCTGTAGGTACAATAATACTTCAATATAGCTTAGCCTACTTTGATTATAATATTCCACTTGGTATCCAAGCTTATAACAATGGAATTGGTGGAGTTAATAAGATAATTGATGCAGCAAGCAAAAATACAGGTATGTCTGAAGAAGAAATCAAAGACACTATGGAACCTGTATGGATAAATTATACTGACGTTGTTGAATTTGGTGATAAAAACTACTTCGAAAATGTTGTTAAACACATCGATGAAGATCAACAAGATTCAAAAATTAATGACGTCTACTCTGTTCAATATATGGAAGACGGAGAACTTCAAACTAATGAAGTACAATTTAAATTAAGATAAAAAAACATCTCTAAAGAGATGTCTTTTTTTATGAACCTGTAGATGAATAATGTTTCAATCCTAAATTAAACACTAATACTGAAATCCCTAAAAGTATTAATGAAGCAAAAGGCATAAGGAAATAAATTAAACTATTACTATTATTAACTAAATACTCAATCGGATAATAATTACATAATGCAACCGGTATTATAAATGTAAATATAAAACCTACAGCTTTATGATATAAACTAATTGGATATTCATTAACTTGTTTAGTACCATTAGTAAATACATTTATAAATTCTAATCCTTCTACTGTGAAGAATACAAAGAATGCACCAATGATGAATAAACTAACTATGATAGTAAAATCACCTAATACCATAAGTATTACAAGTAATATCTTATCAAGTGTAATCTCAGGTATTAAATTAATTACAGAAACTACTAATAGATAAAAAGATGCTATTACTCTTCCTATCTTATGAAGAGCAAATTCATTTCCTAATATTTGTAAGAAAATGTTTCTTGGTCTTATAAGAAGAATATCAAATCCACCCTTTTTCATTAGTTTCTTAAACTCATCAAATCCTCTACCAAATGTCTCAGCAAGAGAAAAACCTAACCAATTAATAGCAAATACTAAAAACAAATAATTAACATTGAATTCTTCAAGTAATTCAAATTTATCGAATAAAGTATAAACTGCAAATAATTCAGTACCAAGTATTAACACTTGTGCAAACATTGTTAAGAAAAAATTAACTTTATATTCTAAATACACTTTAATATGCATACTAAAGTAATGTAATAATAACTTCATTCTAACCTCCTTGAATAGACACTTTGCTAAGTGCTTTCTTTAAAATTAATCTACCAATTATTAAGAATATTAAAATCCAAATAAGTTCAATACCTATTTCTTTAAAACCAGTCATTATTTCAATGTGACCAGAATAAAGTCTAAATGGTAAATCTTCTATAAATCTAAAAGGTGTAAATGAAGCAATTACTAAAACTACTCCAGATAAAAGTGGTAAAGGAATTTGAACTCCTTCAAGTAGATCTGCAAGTGTATAAATAATTGATGATATTCCCCTATTTTCATTAGTAAAGAATGCAAGTGAATTAACAATCATATTAATTGTTGTTACTAGAATTGTTCCTAAAAACATTGTTAGTAAAAACATTAAGAATGTAAAAACACTAAATGGCAAACTTAAATTATAAGGTTCAGGTAAAAGATAAGCAAATATAACAATTGGCATACATCTAAGTAATACTAAAGCATATCTTTTTGCTACCAATTTAACATACCACCAAGTATATAGATCATACGGTCTTAATAACTCATATGCAACAGTTCCATCCTTTATAGAACCAATAATAGCCTCATCATTTAATCCAATGTAAATTAAAGTCAGAAATGCTTGATTAAGCCATACATAATCCATTAATTGAGATAAATTAATATCTTGGATAGCAGTATGTCTATAAAAAGATGTATATACAAGTGCAAATATTATTCCCCAAAAGAATTGAGTGGTTAAACCTGATAAAGCAGCGGTTTTATATTGAAGACCAGCTTTTAACTCTGCTTTAAAATAACTAATGTATCCTCTCATAGATTTAATCCTTTATATAACTCATAAATGATTTCATCTATAGTTTTGTTATATACATTAATATCTTTGATTTCACAATAGTCAGAGTAAACTTTAACAATGTTACTTATTGTTTGATTACTCATATCTACTTCAAGTAAAATTTTATCCTTTTCCTTTTTTAGGATTGTGACATTTTCAACTTCAGGTGTCTTTATTAGGTTGTTATACAAAATTTCAAGTTTCTTAGTTCTTGAAAATTTATGTTTGATGCCAGAAAGAGTTCCATCATAAAGTTTCTTTCCATGACCAATAACTATAAGTCTATTTGTAAGTGACTCAATATCTTGCATGTCATGTGAAGTAAGAATGATGGTAACCTTTCGTTTTTTATTTATTTCTTTGATAAATTTACGGACTCTAACCTTTGATACAGCATCCAAACCAATGGTAGGTTCGTCTAGAAATAATATCTTAGGGTTATGAAGTAATGATGCACAAATTTCGCAGCGCATTCTCTCTCCTAGACTTAACTGTCTAACTGGAGTATGTAAAAACTTCTCAAGTTGAAGTAGTTCAATTAGTTCATTAAGATTTTTTTGATAATCTTCATCACTAATTTTGTAGATGTCTTTTAATAGATCAAATGAATCCATTACTGGAATATCCCACCATAATTGGGACTTTTGACCAAACACTACTCCGATGTTTTTTACATATTTAACTCTATCTTTGAAAGGATTAAAACCAGCAATGGTAACTTCTCCACTGTCAGGTTTTAAGATTCCACAAAACATTTTTATGGTTGTTGATTTTCCTGCTCCGTTCGGACCAATGTATCCGACTATCTCGCCTTTCTTTATATCAAAAGAAATATCATCAACTGCATGTACTAGTTTATACTTTCTTTTGATAAGTGTTTTAAATGCTTCTTTTAGTCCAGACTTTCTTTCATAGACTTTAAATGTTTTATTTAAGTTTTTGACTGTAATAAAACTCATACTTCCTCCTAAATAGACACCAACACCGAAATTAATATTCCATGTATGTCTTGTATTAGAAAAAGCTTAAGTTTTACCACCTCCATAAAAGTTTTATATAACACAAAAAACCACATTTTAAATGTAGTACACCCATACATAAAATATAATTTTTTGTAAAATGTCACTTTCAATATAATTCTTCTTATTATTTTTGTCAACAAAAAAATAAAAAAGACCAATAAATTGATCTATTTTTGACTAAATTCATAAAGAATTATACTAGTAGCTATACCTACATTTAAAGATTCACAATTATTGTTCATTGGAATATAAATTGCTTCATCACATAAGTTTGCTATTTCCTTAGTAACTCCATTTCCTTCATTACCCATAACAATAGCATACTTCTCAGGAATACTAATATCTCTTACATTAGTACCATTAACTACATTAGTAGTATATACTTTTACTCCATTATTCTTTAATTCAGGAATAAATGTATTTAAATCTCTAATAAGAATATTAGTATTAAATACCATTCCTTCGCTAGCTCTTAAAACTTTAACATTATAAAAATCTACACAATCTTTTGAAAGAATAATTGTATCTATATTAAAAGCTACACTTGATCTAATAATAGTACCTAAGTTACCGGGATCTTGTAAGTTTTCTAGAATAAGTATTTTTTTACCAATATTACCTTCTTCTAACTTCTTACAAATAGCTAGTACATTAGGAGGTGTAGATAAACTACTTAACTTTCTCATTACTTGTTCACTTACTTGAGTGTAAGAATCATCTAAAGAATAAATTTCAACTGCTTGTGTTTTCTTTAAAGCTTCTTCAACTAAGTGATCACCTTCAACTATAAATAGTCCAGATTCATCTCTATACTTTTTATTTTGAAGTTTAGAATACTCTTTAATTTTTGGATTATTAACAGATTCTATCATGAGTTAAGTTCCTTTCTTGCGCGTTTGTAATCTTTATAATGCTTTTCTACTTCTTTCCAAAAAGCTGTGCTATGATTCATGTGTTCAAAGTGAGATAGTTCATGACATATTACATAATCTATTAAGTCTACCCTTTTATGTATAAGTAAACTATTTAATGTAACAGTCATACTCTTTCTATTACATACACCCCATCTTGTTTTCATCTTTCTAATTCTCAATCTAAACTTAGGAAGATTATTAAACTCAGGTGTATAAATATCTAATCTATCTTGAAAATATTTTAATGCATGCTTTTCAAGTGATTCATTTATTTTATCAACACTCGGACCATAAGCTTTATGATCATCAAAGTGTACTTTAGTATCATACTCATAAGTTAACTCATAACCAAGAAATAAAACTTTAAAATCATCTTTATGTCTAGCACTTTCTTTCTTAGCCATTTTCTCTAAAGACTTCTTATTTTTTTCTAATAGTTTTTTTATTTCTCTTTCAGGTACTAATCTACTACAAGTAATATAAATTGAATCATCTTTTATTCTAAAATAAATATTTTTAATTCTTTTTCTTTCTATAACAATGTTGTAATATTTATTATCAAGTTCCATATATTATCCTCTAAAGTTTTCATACCATTCTTTAGCTAAACTAACAATATTACCACCAACATATTTAAGTGCACTTGAAACTAAATCCCAAGTTAATCCAACACTCTTCTTAAGTAATTTTAAATCATTACATAAATTTTCATAAAGTTCTGGTTCATTAGTTTTAACATATTCACAAATAGAAATATATTTACCAATTAGTTTTGCTTTAATATCATTATATTTTTCACTTAAAGTATCTTTATAACCTGGCCATTTATTATCAATCTTACTATCAATAATAAGTACATAATAAATCACTTTAGCTTTACCACTACTAGTAAGTTCATTAAATGTGTGTCCTTTTATTTCTCCACCATAGAATATAAAATCTACAATACTACAGAAATATTCTTTAGCAGTCTTTTTATTAGATTCATTATTAGAATAATTATCTAATTTAGTTTTTATAGATTCTACATAATTAAGTACAATTGAATCTACATTTTCATTAGTTGTTTTCTTAGCTATAACTTTTTCTTCTACAATTTTTGTAGTACTTACTTCTTCTTTTGAAGTTTCTTCAGTAGGTCTAATTGCTTCAGTTGTTGTTGCTTCTTCAACTACAGATGTAGTTTCTTCTTTTCTTTCTTTAGACATTACAAACTCAATTGTTTTTGGTTCCTCAATATCTTTATAATAAGTAACATAAATAATGTCTCCTACTTTATAGTCGCCTTTAGTTTTAATTGTATATTTAGAATCACTATCTACATCTTTAGCTAGTAAAAAATCATCATAAGTACTTACTACTTCAACATAAGCGTTTTTATAATTATCACTTACATATTTCTTAGAAATAAAGTCTACTAATACAAGTGTAAGTACAAATATTAAAACAATTAAAATACCACTAACAATTTTTAAATCTCTTATATATTTTTCTTTAACACTTTTCATATTATTCACTCTTATTCTTAAATTGAATTACAATAGGTGTTCCTTCTAAGTCGATGTTTTCTCTAATTTTATTTTCTAGATATCTATGATAACTGAAATGTACAAGATTTTTATTATTTACATTAAAAGTAAATCTTGGTGGACATATATCAGTTTGTGTAACAAAGAATATCTTTAATCTATTCTTTTTATAAGATGGTGCCATATGTAATGCATATGCATCTCTAACAATATCATTGATTGTACTAGTTTTAATTTCTTTAGTAAATGATTCATAAGCTTTAATAATAGCATTCATAAGTTCAGGAACTTTTGGTTTTTCTTTAGCACTTAAGAATACTGTTCTTACATATGGAATAAATTGGAATTCATTTTGAATCTTAAGTTTCCATTCTTTTAAAGCTTCATCTTTATTTTTAACTGTATCCCATTTATTAACTACAAGTACGATTGCTTTATTGTTATCTAATGCATATTGAACAATATGTTTATCTTGTTCAATAATACCAGCTTCTGCATCAATAACAACACAACAAACGTCACTACGTTCGATTGCTCTGAATCCTCTAATAATAGAATACTTTTCTAACTCTTCATATATTTTTCCACGTTTTCTAATACCTGCAGTATCTACAACGATATAGTCTTCATGGTTATAAGTAAATCTAGTATCACTAGCATCTCTAGTAGTACCTTGAACATCAGATACAATTTGTCTTTCTTCTCCAAGGATAGCATTTACTAAACTTGATTTACCAACATTTGGTCTACCAATAAGCGAGAATCTGCAAATAGAATCTCTTGGTTCAGTTGTATATGAAGGGAAATCTTCAGTAATCATATCTAAAAGTTCAGTAATATGTCTCTTATGTTCAACTGAAATAGTAACTATATGTTCAAATCCTAATTCATAGAAATTATAAATATTATCTTCTCTTTCAGGATTATCTATTTTATTAACTGCTACAATTACTTTTTTATCAGTTCTCATTAACATATTTCTAACTTCATAATCATTTTGTGTTAAATCTTCTTTTCCATCAACTACAAATACAATTACATCAGCTTCATCAATAGCAAGTTCAGCTTGCATTTTAATATTTGCATTAAAGTCAGCGTTTTCTAAATCAATACCACCAGTATCAATAACATTGAATGATTTATCATTATGATAAGCAATACCGTAAAGTCTATCTCTAGTAGTACCTGCATGATCACTAATAATGGCTTTATTTTGCATTACCATTCTATTAAATAAAGATGATTTTCCAGTGTTAGGTCTACCAACTAAACATACTGTTTTTCTCATGTATATCACCCCTTCATAAAGTGCCTTTATAATAGCATAAAAAAACCTAAATATCAATTATTTAGGCTTTTAAAACTAGTAGTAATTATGTTTCATAATCTCCTTTGCAGGAACTCCTGCGATTACCATATTCTTATTTTTAAAGCTTTTAGTAACAACAGAATTTGCAGCAATAATACAATGATCAGCTATTTCAACATTTCCAAACACTTTTGCACCCATAGCAAGATAAACATTATCTCCTAATTTAGGACATAAAACGTGGTCTTTAAATTCATTATTTCCAACAACTGTACCAGGATAAACTTTAAAATTCTTACCAATTCTAGCATTGTCATTAATATAAATGGGACCAATATGAGCGATATTCAATCCCATATCAATTGCATTCATAGGTAAAAAAATTCTATTTTTTACCTCATATTTATACAACCTATATTTTGAAAAAAAACCTCTTATATAATGTTTACAATTATTATGATACTCAGCTTTTCTTAAATACTTTATAAGTCTGTATTTAATTCTCTCTTCATATAAATCTAATGGAAAATGAATGGACCAAAAACCAGATTGTTTTTTTATAATACCCAATTCAAAATCTAAAAATCTTTTTAAATCTTTACGACTATTAATATACATTATCTTGTCTTACCATTGCCTTTTTTCATTGAGCCATTATTTTGTAAATAATCATCATAATTTCCAAGTGTTGTATTAATTCCTTCAGGAGTTAATTCCCAAATCTTTGTAGCAACTTTATTAAGGAAATATCTATCATGTGAGATAAACATAATAGAACCTGCATAATTCATTAAAACATCTTCAAATTGTTCTCTCGAAGCCAAATCTAAATGATTAGTAGGTTCATCTAAAACTAATAAATTAGGATTATTTTGTATTAAAATAGCTAACTTTAATCTCTTCTTTTCTCCACCTGATAACATTGATATTTTCTTATTAACATCATCAGAATAAAAGCCAATCTTTGCTAATTCTCTTCTTGCTTTTTCATTAGGTAAATCTGTATTTCTTAAAAATTCTTCTAAAATAGTTTTATTAGTATCTTCAAATTTACTTTCTTGATCTAAATAACCAACCTTAATACTATCTCCAATAAAAATCTCGCCTTCAATTTTTTCAAGTTCACCTAATATTGTTCTTATTAAAGTAGTTTTACCAAT
>JAEEGL013110232.1_pt1 | contig 14252 bp, 10 predicted proteins | sample 9134231 | NCBI WGS metagenome assembly JAEEGL01 (sample SAMN16246548, study PRJNA631951) | gut metagenome | biome: gut microbiome; feature: rumen; material: fiber-attached | host: Bos | place: Iran: Karaj | collected 2018-10 | reverse complement strand
TTTAAAAAATAATATAAATGAAAATAATAATAATTATCAACAAATAATAAAAGAATTAAATAATAAAATAAATATAATAAATAATGAATTATTAGAAATAAAACAAACTGCTAGTTTAATTAATTCAAAACCTAATTTATCCAAAAATGAAATTACTTTAGCTTTTGATAATAAAATAAAAAGTCAAGATATTGAAAATTTAAAAAAAGAAATTATATCTTTAAAAAAAGAAAAAAATGAAATTAATCAAAATTATGAAGAAGAAATTTCTAAATTAACAAATGAAATATCTAATTTAAAAGGACAACTTGCAAATGATTCTTATAATAAAGATAATGAAATTATTAAATATAAAGGTTTAGCTAAAAAATATAAAGATATTTTAATAGAGAAAGGTATTATTAAACAAAAAAAATAAATAAACTGTTAAATAAAAAGAAATTGAAAAAAAAAATATATTTATGAAAAAAATCTAATTTTATAACATTAAAAAATAAATTATTTATTTCAATATATAATAACAATCATTCAAAATATAGTTTTAACATAATTAAAAGTAATAGATTTAATTTATAAAAATTTTAACCTTAATTATTTAGAATATTTAAAAATACCTATACTAAATACTTTGTTTTTTCACTAAATTCAATTACTAAAAAATACACTATTGTTTAAGTTTAATTATCATAATATTATTACTTTCTTATTATTGAAATAATTTTCAGAAGAGAAAAAATTCAAACTTATACATAAAAAATCATTAATCTTTTTTAAAATCATTTACAAAAAAATAATTTTAATTTTCTCTTAATTTACAATTAATAAAAGTTTTTCCAGTTTTAAAAATCATATTATTAAAAATTTGAATTTTATTATGAATTAAAAGCCAAATTCCATTAGTAGAAACTTTGCTTTTATTATTATTAACATAATAAAAACCATCATAAATAAAAAATTCATTATTTTTTTCATTATAAAAAAAAGTAAATTGAACTCTACTAATTTCTTCTTCTTTATTAATCATAATATCACAATTTTTACTTCTTCCAATTAAAATAATATTTTTAAATTTATAATTAAATTCTCCTTTTTTTTCTCCGTTATATTCAATAATAACTATATTATATTTTTCCATTACAATAAAATTAAGATAAGAATTATGATTAAAAAGAAAAATATATTTCTCATTTGGTTCTATTAATATTTTTTTATCAATTTTTAAAAAAATACCATTTCCATTATTATAACCTTTAATAAAATATTTTCCTTCATCATATTCAATATCAAATTGATGTTCTTGAATATTATTTTCTTTAAATTTATAATCAATTTCTTCATTATTTTCATTATAATATGAACTTTCAAAAGAACTTGAATTACTGTCTTTTTTTTCTTCATTTTCACCTCCAAAAGAAAAAATATAATTTTCATCTTTTATTATTTTCATTTTTTCATTTTTTAAATTTGTTAAAATATTTTGATAAATTGATATTACATCATAATTTTTATTAAATTCTTTTGAAAAAGTTAAAATTAATTCTGTATTATTTAAATATGAAGAACAATTTGTTTTTGTATTTAAATCATTATTTGTTTTATTATTTTTTAAAAATAGACTTTTTTGCTTATCCACTAATTTATATTCAATTGGTATTTTTTCAAATAAATTTTTATTACTATTGTTTTTTGTACTTTTTGATATTATATTATTATTTTCTTGGTTTATATCTATACTTAATCCATTTATTTTTTCTCCTATTATACATCCCATTTTTTTAATAAAATTTTTATTTTTCTTTTTATGAGGAATTTATATTTTTTTATTTAAGTTTAGTTAATTTATTTTTTTAGATAAATTATTTTTATCATTTAAGTATTATTTTTTTTTAATGTTTGAATTTTAATTAACAAAAGTTTATGATGATATTATCTATAAAAAGATTTTATTAATTTATTTTTTTCATTAATTATTTTTTTTAAAAATATTTAAAATGATAAAATATAAAAAAATATGTTTTGATATAGAGAGAGAAATTCCTTTATTTAATAAAGTAAAATATTTTCAAATTTTTGAAAAACTAATTTCAATGAATGATTATTATTTATTAAATGAAAATGAAAAAGAACAAAAACTAATATTTGATATTTCAATAAAAAAAATAGAAATAAATTGGAAAACAATATATGATAAAGTTTATTTAAAAGATAAAGAATTAAATATACCTTTAATAATATCAAAATATTTAAAATCAAAAGCAAAAATGTTAAAATTATTTATAAAGAATTTTTCAAAAAAATATAATTTAACAAAAGAAATAACAAGAAAACTTTATTTTTATATTTGTAAAAAAAAATATTTTTTAAATCCAAATTCAAATGAAATATTAAAAATAACAAAAGAAATCGAAAAAGAAAATTTAGAAAGTAATATAAAATATCATTCAACTTTAACAAATATATTTATTGAATATTATAATAAAAAAAAAACATATGATGAAAAAGAATTTGAAGAAGAATATCAATTTAATAAAAAATATTTTATTAAAAAAAACACAAGACAAAAAGCAAAAAGCACAATTAATATAAATTCAAATAAAAATAAAAAATTCAAAATTAAAATAAATCCAAGTTCAATTTCTTTTAGAATAAAAAAAGAAAACTACAAAAAAAATCTTTATATTCAATCCTATAATTCAAAAAATAATTCCAGTATTATTTCAACAGAAACGAAAAATTTAAAAAAAAATAATATTAAATATAATTCAATTAATTTTAAACCGATTAAATTAAAAAAATTAAAAAAAAAAATAAATCACAAAAATAGTGATTTTGATTTATCAAAAATTAAATTTCCTGTATTATATAACAAAAGAATATTAAAAGAAGAAATAGAAAAAAAAAATAATATAAATAAAAGTACAATAACAAAAATTCCAATAAATTTTTTTTCAAAAAAAGATTTAACATATTATTAGTTAAAATATATATAAAACATTAAAAAAAAGAAAAATATTAAAATCTTAATCATATTTAAAAACATGAAGAATCAAAAAGTTATATTACACTACTATTTAGAATCTTTTTCAATTTCTTTGCCAAAAACTTTTCCAGAATTAATTGAAGGAATAAGACAAATGTTAAAAATTTCAAAAGAAGAATTTCAAAATTTAAAAATAAAAGTGGTTTTAGGAGGGAAGAATTCAAAATTAAAAATGGATTTAAATGAATCAATATATAATGAATGTATAACAGGAAAAAAAGAAATGAATGAAATTTTTATTGAAAATAAAGAGAAAATATATAATGAAATATTAAATAAAATAAAACCAACTATTGATAATTTAAAAATAAAATGTAATAATTTAGAAAGAGAATTAAACGTTTTAAAAAAAGAATATTGTGATTATAAAAATCAAAAAGAAAAAGAAAAAGAAGAATTATTGAAAATAATAAAAAATGGAGATTTAAAAAATAAATCGAAAATAATTATTAATAAATCAATTAAAGAGTCAAGTTTAATTGTTGATGATGATTTTCCTTCTGAATTAGTTAGTAATATTATTTATGAAGAAAAAAAAGAAAATGAAGATGATGAAGAATTAAATGAAACAAAGAAAAATCAGCTTAAAGAATCTTCTTTTAGTCTTTTTGGTGAAAGTGAAAATAATGAAAATCAACAAAAAGAAATTAAGATTCAAGATTCTATTAATAGTGATAATAATAATAATAAAAATAAAGATGAAATTAAAAATAATAAAAGTGGTTCTTTATTGAGTGATTTTTATAATGATTATTTTAATTAATAAGACTTAATTCTTATATTTTAAAAAATTATTTTAATAGGGTAAAAATCTAATATTTTTATTTTTCATAAAAAATAAAATTTAATTTTTAAGATTAATTGAATTTATACTAATATTATATTTGTTTTATTTTAAAAATTACTAAAACTAAAGTTCAAAATAAATATATTAAAAAATAATATTTAAATATTAGATATAAATTATGATTGTTTATTTGTATAACTATTTCTACTTTTAATAACATTTTTAACAATTTCTGAATCATCAATTAAATCAATTTCAATTTTTTTAATTTTACAAATTTTATCATCACTATCATTTAATTCAATAATAATTTTTTTAGTATCATGTTTCTTAATAATTTTATTTGACATTTTATTGTTTTTACTTAAAATATTAGATTTATTAATTTTATGATGAAGGCATTTTTTATATAATTTTTTTTTGTTGTTGATTTTATCTTCAAAAATAATAGAATCTTTATTAGAAGAAGAAATAGAAGATTTCATAATACTATTATTAGTGATTGTATTTGTAGTAGTACTTGTTTTAAAATTACTTATTGCTTTAAAAGAATTATTATTAATTAATTCTTTGGAATCTTTTTTAACACCTTTATTGATAATAATATATTGTTTATCATTTTTTTTATTTATTTCTTTTGGAAATGAACTTATACTATAAATATGATTTGTTTTTTTTATACTATTATTACTACTATCACATAATGTTGAAGTATTTTGATTTGAATATTTTGAACAATTATTTGAGTTATTAAAATTATTCTTACTTATATATGAATTCAATTTCTTATGACTGTTATTTTGACTTTTATTTGTGTTGTTATTTTTTATATTATTAAATAAAACTCCTTTTGAATGAATTTTCTCATTTTTATTATTAAATAAATTTTTCTGATTTCTTGTTGTTATAAATTTCTTATTTTGTAAATTATTATTTGATATCTCTTTACTTAAAAATAAATTTTCATATTCTTTAAATAAATTACATATTTTTTCATTAGATTTCATAGCAATAGAATAAGGACTTTCACCATAAATATTTTGAGCAAAAATTAAATTATAATCATTATTAAATCCCAAAATCATTTTAATAACTTCATAAAAATTTCCTTTGACACAATAAATTAAAGGATTATTATTTTCATTATCAAAACAATTTAAATTTGCCTTATTTTGAATTAATAATTTAGTAATATCAAAATAACCATTTTTACAACTTATATGAAGAGGAGTTTTATTATTAAAATTATTTTTAATATTAATATTAATTTTTTTAGTTTTTATTAAAATTTCACATATTTTTAAATTTCCTTCATCAACTGCATAATGTAAAGCTGAAAAACCTTTTTCATCAATATAATTTAAATTTAAATTTTCATTTAATATTTTTTCGATTATTATTAAAAAATTTTCTTTATCTCCTTTCTTTGCATAAAATATAAATTTATTTATTAAATCTATTTCATTTTCACTTTTTGGATTTTTTATCATATTTTCATTCTTTATTTTTAAAGTTTTATTTAATTTTGGTGATGATAAAATTCCTTTTTCTACTTTATTTAAATTTTCTTCATTTGAATTTTCATTCAGATTTAATTTTAAACAATTATTATTTAAATGTGTGTTATTTACTAATGAATTAAAATTTGTTTTACTTGATTTTATTAATTTTTGCTTAAAATTCCCTTTCAAAGTCTTTGAATTGTTGTTTTGAGAAATATTCATTTTATTCGATGAAAATGCTTTTATTAAATTTACTTTTTGATTGGCAAAAAATTTTGTTTCATCATACATATTTAATAAATAATATAATATAAGCATAAACAATAATAGAAATTGAAAAAAAAAAATAAGAAAAAAAAAATAATCTCTATTATTATAAAAAAAAATAAATAAATTTATTAAAACTATATAAAAAACTAGTATTTCTTTTTTTTTCTTATAATATATTGACTTAATCCAAGAGGTCTAAACTCATCAAATAATTGATTTCTAACATTTTCAATTGAATTAAATCTAAATTTTACAGGATTAATATATAGTTTCTTATTTGTTATTCTTCTTAAATCAGAAGTAATAGTATTTAAAGAAGATTTTTCACTTTTAATACTTTCACTAAAAAAATGTGAATTTCTACTTAAATTTATACTTGGATTATTATATAAACTACCATTATTTTTTCCATTTAATCTTTCTAAACAATAATCATCCATTTTTTTTATTATTTCTTTCTCATATTTTTTTTCCATATTATTTCTTTTACAAGGAGGTAATTTTAATTCTTGAAAAGAAGTTTTTGGAAAAGAAAATTTGGTTAATGAAGCTAATTTTGCATTATGAAATAAAGTATTATTTGATATTTTTATTCTTATTATATCATCATTTGTAATTTTTTTTTTTGACATTCCTAATTTATTATCTATTGTTCCTAAATAATTTAATGTTAAACCTTTTAATCTTGAATGTTTATATTTTAAATTATTTCCCTTTAAAAATACTATCTTTGAATCCTTTTTTATTTTTAAACTATTATTATTATTACTTATCATTTTATTTTTTAGAATATATATAAATTTTAATTAATTTTTAATTTTTATTTATTTGTAAAAATAATTATAAATAAAAAATTATTTATTTATGCACTTTAAAAATATTATTTTCACTTTTCGGAAATTTTCTTTGATAATAAGAATGATTAAATAAATTTTCTTCAGAAAATTTTTTAATTCTAACTCTTGGTAATTTAATTATATTATTTTTTATTTCATTTTCTTTTTTTTGAAGGGGTAATTTAGGAAGTTTCATAGAAGAATTTCTAGTTAAATCTTTATTATTCTTTAATTCTTTTTTTTTTCTTATCCATAATCTATCAGTAAATAAAGTTTTTGAAAATTGTTCTATATCGTTAATATTATTTGATTCAAAAATTGGTTTTTTTTCTTGTTTTTTTAAAGAATAATTTTTGAATAAATTTATCTTTAAATCATTTTTTAAATTTTTTATATCATTAAAATATAAAAAATCTTCTTCTGGAAAATCTAACTTATTTATAATATTTGATAAATTATTATATTTTGTATTTTTCATTATAATATTTCCAGCACTTGGAGATTTAATTATTTTTTTATGAAAATTATTTAAAGTTTTATTAAATTTATTTTTATTATCTTCAATTATTATTTTGCTTTCTTCACTTTCAGTTTTATTTAATTCATTAAATATATCTTTATCTTTATTTCCTTTTAAAATTTTTAAAAAAGCATCAATTGAATATTTATTATATTTTTTAAAATAATTATTCCCTCCATCTTTTGTTTTCATATTTTCTGATATTTTTACCCCAATTTCAGGATGAATTAATCTAAAATTTGAACCACTTGGTAATATTTTTTGATGAGAAATCATATAATTATTTAAATTATTATTTTCATTATTTTCATTATTTTCTTCTTGTTTAATTAATTTTTTTTTTGATATATTTTTAGTAATTGTTCCTCTTTTTTTAATTTTATTTAAAATATTTTCTTCATTATTATCATTATTTTTATTTAATTCTGGATTTATAATATCATTATATTTACTTTGAATTGATGTAAATTCTTTTTCAAATTGTTCTAAACCTATTTCTTTAATTAATATTATATCTCCATTAATATCAGTTGTAAAATTATTTAATTTTTTTTTTTCATTTGAAATATTTTTGATTAAAACTTTTTCTACTTCAATTTTTTCTTTTTCTTTAATTTCTTCATTTAATTTTTTTTTTAATAATAATTCTCTTTCTTCTCTTAATTTATTAATTTCAGGTAATTCTTTATTTTTTTCAATATTAATTGGAATATCATAAGAAGGAAAATCAAATGTTTTTTTTTTTTTTATATTTTCATCATTAATATTTTTTTTTTTGATTGTAATTAAAGTTTTATTACTTTTTTTTAAAGTAGAATTTTTTAATTTACTCACTCTTTTTATTTTATTCTTATCTATTTTAATATCAATTTGAGTTGAAGCATTTCTTTCTTTAATTGGATTTTTTGGTTGTATTAAATCACCCCAAAAATTTTCTTCTTTAAAATATATATTATACATAAAAGGAGTATTTTCTTTTATGGTTTTATTATTTGGATAATTATATGTGTAAAATATATTATTTAAATTCATTTTATTATTTCTTATTTTTTTCATATGTTTATTTTCTATTTCAGTTTTTAATATTTTTAATTCTTCTTCTTCTCTTGATTTTATATTATTATATATATCATCAATATCATAATTAATATAATTTAATTGAATAAATGTTGATAAGTCTTTTTTTAAAAAATCAAAACATACATTTTTTATTTTCTCATCTATTTTCTTTCTAAATTCTATTGTTAATACATATGATATTATTTTATCTATTATTAAATTTGCTATTTCTTCTGAAAAAAAATTATAATTTCCAACTCTTTCATGTTTAATTATTTTTATTTCTTCGTTTTTTTTCTCTTTTATTTTTTTCAAATTTGATGTTTTTTTAGTTTTCATATTTAATAATTTATTAAATTTTTAATATAAAAAAATAAATAAATAATATTAATGGATGAATATATAAAAAATTATAAAAAATATAATAAGTAAATGTCACATTTTTCAGATAAAAACATTCCAAAAATAGTAACAGACAAAATAATAGAAGAATATAAAATAAAAAGTTTATATTTAGCAAAATGTGCACATGAAATAAAAAATATATTAATATCAATAACAAGTTTTATAGAAAATAGTAAAATAACAATAATAGAAAATAACGAAGAAGAAAAAGAAAAATCAGAAAAAAGTAAAAATTTTTTAAAATCATTATGTGATCTTGGAATGAATATAATATTTGAAATAAATAGATTATCAAAAGAAGAACATATTAATGAATTACATATAATAAATGAAAAAATAGAACAATATAATGCAATTGATGCTTTAAATTTTTGTGTTCAAATGTTTGAATCAAGAATATTATTTGAGAAAAAGGAAATAAAAATAGAAAAAAATTATAAGATTCCAGAAAATAAAAAAATAAATTCAATAAGTCAATTTAAATTTAAACAAGTATTAATTAATTTATTATCAAATTCATATAAATTTACAATAAAAGGATATATAAAATTATCAATAGAGAAAAATAAAAATAATAAAATAAAAATAACAATATCTGATTCAGGAATAGGATTTTCAAAAAATGAATTAAATGAAATAAATACTCCTTTTTATATGATAAAGAATAATGAATATTTAAATAAAAATGGTTCTGGATTAGGTTTATATATAACTAATGAAATTTTACAATTTTGTGGTTCTCAATTAAAATTTGAAAGTAAAAAAGGATTTGGATCAACATTTTGGTTTGAATTAGATGATTATAATATTATTGATCCTACTTATATCATTAATGATAATTTCATACAATTAATTAGTGATATTAATAATGGATTAAAAGATAATAATTGTTTCTTTAGTAATAACACTACTTTAGAATTATCTTCCAGTAAATTTAATAAAAGTGAAAATTTAAATGATAATAATGATTCTTTCAAAAGTAAATCTTTTGAAATAAAAACTTTAAAAAATAAAAAAAAAAAAAGTTCTTCTCTTTTTTTTAAAAAATATTCTATAAATAAAAATAATTTAGGTTTTTCTCATATAAGAGCATATACAATTTCAAATGATATATCAAAAAAGAAAAGAGAAGAAATTTTTAATCAAAAAAATTTAAAAATATTAATTTGTGATGATGATAGATATACTACATTATCAACAAGAAATTCAATATTAAAATATTTTAAATTGAATAAAAGTAATATAAATTTACCAGAAATAATTCTTTGTCAAAATGGAATAGAATGTTTATATTTAATATATAATAATTATTTAAAAGATAATTCAATAAATATATTATTTATTGATTTAAATATGCCTTTTATTGATGGAATAACTATTTGTTCAATTATTAAAAATTCTATTGAATTCAGTGATATTAAAATTTATATTTTAAGTAGTGGAAATATAAATATTTCTGATTGTAAAGCTGATGGATTTTATCTTAAACCTTTAACAATCAATTGTTTGAAAACTATTTTTTAATTAAAAACTTATTTTTAGTATTTATTTTCTTTTTTTTTTGGGTGTATATATTTTATTGTAAGATTATATCTTTTTTTATAATATTTTAAATTATATTATGTTATAGTTTCAACTTATTTCTCTTTATAATATAAATAATGTCTGGAATTAGGGAAAAATCACATTTTAATTTTTTTTAGTAAATAAAATTATTCTAAATAATGAAAATATTTTTATTTTTAAATATTTTATTTTTTATAAGTTATTATTAAAGAAAATATTTATTTAAATATATTTAATTTTAAGGTTAATAAATATTTTATTTACAAATATATATAAATAATATTCTTTTTTTTTAGTTGAATAAATTTAAAAATTTTTTTACCATTTCTATTATTTGATCTGATAATATTTTGATTTGTTTATTTTTATAATTTGAATTATATTCACTTAAAATATTAGTTAAAATTTGAAAACTAAATTTTGTAGAATTAAAAGAATTATTTGATTTCTTAATTAAAATTTTATTTTCAGAACAAAGAATATTTAAAGCTTCATTAATTTCATTAAAATATTTAATATAAATTTTTTTATAAATTGAATTTTCTTTTTCTACTTTAACTAAAATTTGATTTATTATAGAATTAATAAAATTAATTTTATCATTAATTAAAACTTGACAAGAATTTAAATATTTATCTAATTCTTTATCAATTTCAATTTCATTTTCAAAAATAGAAATAAATTTCTTTTTAGAATTAATTATATTTTTTTTCATTGGTGATTTAAAAATATTATTTCTATTATTATTTTTTTTTAAAAATTCAAATGAATTAGATAAATTTAAAATAATTTTTTTATCTTCTTCAATTTCTTCTTTTAATTTTTTATTTTCTATTAAAAGATAATTTAATTGATTATTTTTATTATTATTATCTTTTTTATCTTGATTTTTTTCACTAATATTTATTTTATTATTATTATAATTTAATCTATTAGTTTTTTGTAATTTTTCATTTTTTTCTTTTAATTCTCTATTTTCATTCATTAATATTTCAATTATTTTTTTTAAATTTTCATAATGATTATTTTCTTTATTTTTATTCATTAAAATTGAAATATTATTTTTATACTGTTCAAGCATTTTATCATAAGTCAAAATAATTTTTCCAATTTCTTTTTCATAATAATCTATTAATCCATTAATATTATTATTTTTAATTGAGGAAAATTTATTTTTTAAATTAATATTTTCTTTTAAATATTCTTCATTTTCTTTAATTAATTTATCAATTTCTTCCTTATTCTTTTTTTCTTTGTTTTTTATAGTTTTTTGATATTCTTCAATTAATTTATTTTTCTCTTCAATAATTTTAACAATTTTATTTGAATTATTTTCATAAATTTTGTTTTTAACATTATGACAATTACTTGTGTTATTACTTGTTAAATAATCTTCAATACTTTGAGAAAAATTCATTTATTTAAAAAATTTTTATTTAATTTTATTTTTATAAATTAATGACAGAAAAATTTAATGAAAACCAAAAAAATAATATTCAAAATTCTACTTTATCAAAACATGCTTTAATGAATAAAAATACTTTTGAATCTTTAAATAAAGAAAATAAAAGAAAAAGCAGAGATGAAGAAATAAATCAAAATCAATTTGTTTTTTTAAATCATAAACAAGAACCAAAAATTTTTGAATTTAATTATCAAAAAAATACTTTTAATAATATTATTTCTGAAGATTTAAATTTATTAAAAGGAAAAATACTTTTATTAATTACTATTGAATTAAAAAATGATTTTTCTGCAAATGGGGTTTCTTTAAAAAAAACTTTAGATTGTTTAATAACAAATTTTATTAAATTAAATAAATATAATATTTCAAATGAAAATATTGCAATATTTATTTTTTTTGAAGAAATTCATTTAAACTACAATTTTTTTTTTTAATAAAGAAGAAAAAAATGAAAAAAAAATTTTTTCTTCTTTAATGCAATATTTAAATTATGATATTTATATATTTAACACATCTTTTGCTTTTGATATAATAAATTTAATATTTGATAAAGATAAAAATTTATATCTTTTAAAATTAAAAAATGGAATTAGATTAAAGAATACAAATACAATTAACTTATTATTAGATTATTCATTAATAAAAACAGAGAAAAAAAATTCTTTAATTATTCCTTTAATTGAAACAGAAAGTTTAAATGAAACTACTGAAAATATTTTTACTCAATTTGAAAATTATGAAAATTTTTTATATAATATTTATGATTTAAATTATTTTGATTTTTCAATTTCAATTCCAGAAAATAATTATGTTACTTTCTATAGTATTAGTAAAAAAAATATTGATAAATTTATTCAATTTTACTCTTCTATTTTTTTCAATGATTATATTAATAATCATTCTTTATCAATTTATATTAAAATTTCTAATTTAAATGTTATTTTTGCAAATGATATTATTTGTTATAAAAATAGAAATTTAATTACTTTTTCTCAAATGAAAAATAATTATATATTTAAAAAATCAAATGATTTTTTATCTTTTTATGATTTAAAAGATAATTTCTCAGAAATTCCTTTCTTTAAAAAATTAATTATTATTCATAGATTTATAGGAATAATCTTTTCTATTTTATTTCCTTCTTTTTCAACAATGTTTATCTTTTGTATTTTTGCAGAAGCATTTAATTCATATAATACAGATGCAGCGTTTTTTTTTTCTTTAATCAATTTATTTTTAATAATATTAATAATATTAACAAATAATATAAAAAAAGAAGATGAAGAAGAATTAAATAATGAAGATAATAATGAATATCAAACTAATATTGATGAAATGAATACAATTTATTTTTTTATTTTTGATTTTTATTATATTTTTATTCTTATTTGTTCTATTCCTTCTTTATATTTTATTGACCATAATAAACCTATTTCAAATTATAAATTTAATAAAGGAATGTGTATATCTTTAATTTTAATCAATTTTTTCATTTCTTTAATTCCTATTATTTTCTATATTAAAACTTATTCAAATAAAATTATTAAATCTATAAAATATCTTTTTTTAGGTTCTCCTGGTTATAATTCTTTTCTGAATATTTTATCAATAATAAATGCTTATAAGAATTATTATTCTAAATCAATATTTGTTTTAATTTTTTGTATTTTTAATGGATTTATTTTTATTTTTGGATTCTGTTTAAATAATAGAAAAAGAAGAATTCATTTTGTAGAAACTATATCAATTATTTTTACTATATATAATGGAATTAAAATTATTTGTATTATTATAAATCATATTTTTAATAATAGTGAAAATGAAGAAGAAGAAGAAGAAAATTTAGAAGAAAAAAAAAATAATGATGTTAAAAATAATAAAAGTAATGATTTTAAAATTGAAATGGCAAAGCCTAATAATAATTTTAATGATAAATTTAGTGAAGATGATGAACAAGATAATAATAATAAAAAGAATAATCCTATTAGAGAACAAGATATTTCTATTAATTTTGAAAATGGAGATAAAAAATAAATTAAAATTGGTGGTTGTTTTTAAAATATGTATTTTAATAAATAATAAAACATTAATAATAATATAAAAAAAATAAGTTAAATAAAAATATTTTTAATAAATATAAGTAATAATGAAACTTTTAATATAAATATATCAATGAATAAATCTATTCAATTTTCATTTAGTTTGACTTTCTTATTAAATTTGTCTAAGCCCAAAAAATTGGGTAATTTTTCTTTTGTCATATTATATTTGTTTGATTTTTATTGCTTTTTGTTTAGTTTATAATTGTAAATGCCCTTTACATTTTAGACATAAGATAAATGTCATTGAATATAAAATATATATTGTTTAGAATTTAAATTAATTCATATAAATTATAATAATGTTCCACATTTGCCTTTTAAAAAAATCTATTTTTGGTGTAAAGGTAATGATATGTTAATTGGTTATTAAATACTTTACATAAAGATAGGATTTATTAAATTTTTTAATGATATTTTTATAATATTTTAAATTAATTAAATAATAATATCAGTGAAGAAAGCTTTTAAATAAGAATAAATATAATTAATATTTATACTATTTTATATTATTTCAAAAATAACAATTAAAAGATGTTCCAGTATAGACCACCAACTCCTCCCAACAGAAGTTCAGACGGACACTCCCCTGTCTACACTGGTGGGGTATCAGTTTGAACTGGGGGGTTTCCTCCATCCTATGTAATTTTTTAATATATATTATCCAAAAATATGATAAAATCAATATTTTAACAAATAGAAT
>JAEEGL012655721.1_pt1 | contig 14252 bp, 18 predicted proteins | sample 9134231 | NCBI WGS metagenome assembly JAEEGL01 (sample SAMN16246548, study PRJNA631951) | gut metagenome | biome: gut microbiome; feature: rumen; material: fiber-attached | host: Bos | place: Iran: Karaj | collected 2018-10 | reverse complement strand
GTTCCGCCAAAGATGGTATCTTATTGCCAGTATAGCTCCTCCTAACGGCAAAATACGTTCATTCGCTCTTGATAGAATTGAGAAGCTGAAAGTTCTGGATGAAAAATTCAAACTGCCAGAAGATTGGAATTCAAAAGAGTTTTTCAAGAACGCATTTGGAATAATTGTCAACCCCGATGCTCGCGTTGAGCGCGTCAGGCTGAAAGTGGATGCTAGTCAAGCAAATTATTTCCGGAGCCTGCCTCTGCACGCATTGCAGGTTGAAGAGGAAAAGAATAGTGATTTCAGCATATTCAAATACAAAATGTGGCCTGGTGCATTTGACTTCATGCAAGAGATACTCAAAAACGGTGCCACCGTAGAGGTCCTTGAACCCAGCTGGCTGCGTAAGGACATCGCTGAGGAAATTAAAATGATGTATGGACTATACCATGAAATATCCGAATAGGCTCCTTCATACTCAACTCGCATATGGGAGCGGATGAGTTTTTCTCGTAATAGTTATTTATTCTGCAAAAAAGAAGAAGCCTATGTCCGAATGGGCATAGGCTGGTGATAATGTAAATTCACATTACCTTTTATTTCAAAGAAAAAACCTTTCTAATGTATTTTTTGAATATGTCTTTTTCAACATTCCACTTAGACGAACTTGGATGGAAACAGTTAATAATTGTTATTTCATGTTCCATTTCAGGAAGTTTCATATGCCAAACATAATAATCATTATCTGGTAAATTATTTTTTTCTGTTTGCGATACAAATTCATTTTTCATCCTAATTTCTTCTGTAAATACAACACCCCACGTAATTACAACATCAGGAGTTATTTCACGAAGTGTTTCATAGAATGACTCAAGGTCTCGTTCGCTTAAATACAATGGTTTGGTTTCTTTTGTTGGAACAAAAAATTGAACATAATTTGTATATGCAAGTCTATCCCATATAGAATATTCTTCACCTGGATTATCAACACTTTCACTCAAAAAATTTGCAAAAATTTTATACACCCTATAACCATTTTCTATTCCTAATGTCGGTTCATCTTGAAGCTTAAGATCATTTGGAGAATACACCGGACATTTCAAATTATATGGTTCGGAGTTTTTAGTTTCTGGATTCGTACATTTCTCAAAATATGGGCATTTAAAAGAACCTCCCTCTCCATTTTTATCACAATAAAAACTAGCACCAACAACTAAAACTTTTTTACCACAAATACCGTCATTGTACTTTGGACCTACATAAGGAGTAAAAAATCGTTCACTCATAGTATAAAATTTAAAGTTAAAAACTAATATCATTTGATTTCAATGTTACAAATATAAGAAAAAAAAATCAACAATCTCCAAATTTAGGACACCCAAATGACCCATAACTTTAAAGAAAAATTTTCACAATCAGGTTGTAGCCGCAGTGGCAGCTACAACCCGTTTTATCACCCCACCTTCTCACACGTGAAATGAGCGTTGTTCATGTGCCTGGGGTCAACTTCAATGCCGTATTTGCTCATAAAGAGCTGTGCCAGCATTGGCTGTTCTCGTTGTACACTAAGTGGTGGCGTAGATGTCATAGTGCTTGTCTCCACAAACATACCTTTTTCAAGTTTCTGCTTTTTGTCCTTGCAGGCAGCATTGTTGCTGTACTTGGCTGTAATTTTCCAAAGTGCCATAATAATAAATTTTGAGGTTAATAAATTGGTTAATATGACACAAAATTAGAGCCGCGATACGCCAAATAGAAGCAGAAGTTAAAATTTGTTGCAATATGGAGATAACATCGTCGAAGATATCGAAAACATGTATAGGGAATACCATAAATAATGTTTTTTATGTATATTTGCGTCTAAATATGCTTCAAAGTATGCTAACTAAAGACTCTATCAAAGAAGATAATACTAATTTTTTTAACAAAATCACAACAAATCTAATATGAACGATTTTCATGTAATAAGTCCCAATGTTGATGGAGAAGGAATAAATGTAAATGATTTTCTTACGCAGATGAAGGAGCATCATGAAATTTTAATGGGTTGGGGAGACGATCATTCTGGCGGCAGCATGTTTAAAAGTATGAAAAAGGGAGATTATGTAATATGTGCACGTGGTGCAAATATGAGGAAAAATGTTTATTTTGCTGGTAAAATTTCATCAGACACATTTGGACATGGGCCTTATAGTAGAAAAATCTCCGGATTTGTTGATCTAAGCAATATTTTCGGATTATTTTCTGAAGAAAATGCTTATGGGGCATCCTCTCAAATTCCTTCTATCTATAAACTTAAAACATCTAATAAAGCAGATAAGAAGTACTGTCCCTTTGATTTCTGTCCCTATTATTTCAAGCGACAAGGTCGAGCGGCCGACTATTGGAAAACCAAGAAAGCAGACAGGCTTCATAAATAACAACGATATGGAAACAATAAAGGATATAGACGAAAAAGGAAGAAAAGTCGCGATAGACATTGTAAAGGCGAATATCTTTGCAGTAGCCATTATGATTGTGGCGGCAATAGCGCTGTTGGTGCCGTTCTTCCTTATTTGGGGAGGTCGTAAGCCAATGATGGAGATACTTGGCAGCGGCACTCAATGGATCGTGGCTTTCGTGGCCATGTTTATCGGCATTGTGGTACACGAGCTGATTCACGGCATTACGTGGGCATGTTATGCCCCAAGCGGATGGAAGAGCATCAGTTTCGGTTTTATGTGGAAGTTGCTCACCCCCTACTGCCACTGCGACGAGCCGATGCACATCCCCGGCTACATGATGGGAGCCATGATGCCATGCGTCATTTTGGGTATCATTCCATCGATAGTGGCCATGTTTATCGGCAACCTTCCCCTACTTGCATGGGGTATCTTCTTCATTGCAGCAGCTGCTGGTGACATTTGGATGACATGGCTTCTGACCAAGGAAAATCCGAAGAGTATGGTGCTCGATCATCCCTCAGAGGCAGGTTTTTACATTATAGATTAGAATTTATGTTTGAACATATCGAAGACTTTACGGCCTGGCCTATTCTGACAGGCATCTTGGTAGGCTACATTGCCAACCGCATTATGAGCGGCGAAGGTAAAGGGTGCTGCATGAACCTGATTATCGGTGTCATTGGCAGTTATGTTGGCACGTTCATCAGCCATCTGCTGAACATCGAGCTGCTTGGCAAAGGCTATCTAACAAACTTCGTGTTCTGCGTCGTTGGTGCCGTAACAGTATTATGGATTTGGAAGAAACTATTTGATTAAGCATGAAGATAATAGACGATAACTTAATGAACGGATTGGCCGAGGAAGCCAAGAAGTCGCCGAGACTGAGGATGAACTATAACTTTCATCAGAGTCTTCAGGACAAGTGCCACCGATTCCTCAATGCGTTGGAGCCTGGCACATTTATCCCAGTACATCACCATCCTGACAAGGACGAGACCTTTGTGATACTAAAGGGTAAAGTCCGGGTGACAACCTACAATGATGAGGGCGAGATAGTGGAGTCCTGCGTCATTAGCCGGGAGAGTGGCCGCTATGGCGTGGATATTCCCAAGAACGTCTGGCATGGGCTGGAGTGTCTGGAGCCGAGCGTCCTGTTGGAGTGCAAGGCAGGACCATTTGTAGAGCACGAAGTTGACGGGATTCTGGAAACAAAACCCACGAAGGATATCTATCTGGCTGGTGGCTGCTTCTGGGGAACGGAGCACTACTTCAAGCAGATTGAGGGTGTGGCCCTGACGGAAGTGGGGTTTGCCAACGGACATACCGAGAATCCGACGTACAAGGAAGTATATACCGACCAGACAGGCTTCGCAGAGACCGTCTTTGTGCGGTTCTATCCCGATTTGGTCAGTCTTGAATTCCTGTTACAGATGTTCTTCAAGGCCATCGACCCGACCAGTCTCAACAAGCAGGGACACGATGAAGGTACACGCTATCGCACAGGTGTGTATTATACTGACCCATCAGATTTGCCCGTTATCGAGAAGGTCTTTACCGAAGAGCAGAAGAACTACAGACAACCTTTGGCTGTAGAGAAACAACCTCTGCAGAACTTCTATACTGCGGAAGAGTATCATCAGGACTACCTCGATAAAAATCCTGACGGCTACTGCCACCTGCCCCTGTCGTTGTTTGAGTTTGCAAGGAAAACTAAGGAAAAGAAATGAGGAGGATCATCAGAGAAGCCCAACCGTCGGACATGGCTGACATTAGGCTGGTCATGGATGCCGCCAAGATAATCATGCGACAGTCTGGCAATATGCACCAATGGGGAGAAGGCTATCCGTCAGAGGCTGTCATTACGGCTGATATGGAACGGAATGGCGGCTTTGTCATTGAGGATGACGATAAGGTCGTCGGTTACTTTGCTTTCCTGCCATCCCCAGAACCTACCTATTATAATATATATAAAGGTAAATGGTTGAACGATGAAGAACCATATCACGTTGTCCATCGGATAGCCAGCTACCCTGATGCTCACGGTATATTCAGCAGCATCATGGAATACTGTTTCTCGCATGATCCCAACATCCGCATTGATACCCATCGTGACAACAAAATCATGCAGCACAACATCCTAAAGCATGGCTTCACCTATTGTGGAATAATCTATTTGGCCTCCGGCGATGAGAGGTTGGCATATCAGAAGTGTGGAAAAGATTAGCCACCGAGTTCGGGGTACCGGTTTATTGTAGACTGTACTGGGGCTTAAAAAAGTGGAAAGATGTTTGGTGGTGTGGAAATAATTTAGTATTTTTGTCGCCAGAATTGCTAAAACAATGAGTCTATGAAGAAACAAATACTTTTATTCCTCCTGATGTTGCCATTGGTAGAGAGTGCAGAAGCTGTTGAGATTGACGGCATATGCTACAATTTAAATACTAGTCCAAAGTATGCTCAAGTTACATATCGTACAGGTAAGTACTCTGGTATTATCGTTATTCCTAAATCGGTCTCCTATAAAGGAGAAGACTATAGTGTAACCAGTATTGGCTATAGTGCATTTAGTGGTTGCAGTGGGTTAACATCTATAGATATTCCTAACAGCGTAACGTCCATCGGCTACGGTGCATTCCGTGAATGCAGTGGGTTAACATCTATAGATATTCCTAACAGCGTAACGTCCATCGGCGGCGATGCATTCTACAAATGCAGTGGATTGAAACATTTAATTCTTGGAAATAGCGTAAAAACCATCGGCGACGGGGCTTTCAGTTATTGTAATGAGTTAACTTCAGTTGATATCCCCAACAGTGTGACCGAAATTGGAGGAAGTGCATTTGAAGAGTGTAACTGGATGACCTCAGTTACATTCGGTAATAGTTTGACGACTATTGGAAGCTATGCCTTCCGAAACTGTTACTGGCTAACCTCGGTGACTATCCCAAAGAGCGTAACAAAGATCAGTAATGGCACTTTCTCGGGGTGTAAAGAATTGACGTCTGTTTATATCTCAGATTTGGAGGCGTGGTGTAAAATCTCATTTTCTGGTTCAAAACCTTTCAATGTCGCATATCAGATGTATTTAAACGGGAGTAGAGTAAATGATTTAGTGATTCCCAATGGTATTACGAAAATAGAAGGCAACGCCTTTGCCTATTGTAACAGCTTGACCTCGGTGACCATCCCCAACAGTGTCATATCTATTGGTGGTAGTGCCTTCTCTCATTGCAACGAGTTAACTACCATAACCATCCCCAATAGCGTGATTTCCATAGGTGATTATTCTTTCGAGGGCTGTGAGAAGCTAACTTCAGTGGACCTTCCCAATAGCGTAACATCCATCGGTAACAGCGCTTTTAGTCAATGCAAAGCCATGACGTTCGTGAACATTTCAAATAACGTTACACGTATTGGGGATAGTACATTCTCTAGTTGTAGTGGGTTAACCTCTTTAACTATCCCTAACAGTGTGAAATCCATCGGCTCACATGCTTTCTGGGGTTGCAGTGGGTTAACATCACTATCTTTGGGTAACAGCGTGACAACAATTGGTGACTGGGCCTTCTACTATTGCTTCAAACTACCAACGGTAACCATCCCCAATAGCGTGACCACTATTGGTGGCAATGCTTTCTACCAATGTAACGGTTTAACATCGTTGACTATTGGCAATAGTGTTACGACAATCGGTTTTTCCGCTTTTGAGAATTGTAACAGGTTGAAATCGCTGACCATTCCCAACAGCGTGACATCTATCAATTCTGAAGCTTTCAGAGGATGTAGCGGATTAACATCACTGACTTTGGGCAACAACGTGACAACAATCGGCAGCAGCGCCTTTCGTGAGTGTAGCGGTTTGAAATCAGTCACCTTTCCAAACAGTGTGTTAACAATAGAATATGCTGCTTTCGATAAATGTAGTGAATTAACATTGATAAGCCTCGGAAATAATGTCAGAGAAATTGGCGGCAGTGTATTTGGAAATTGTAAAAAATTAAAGACCGTTTACTGCCTTAATGAACATGTACCACTAACAAGTAGTGGCGCTTTCGGTTCATACATTAATAATGCCACATTACATGTTCCTGATATTTCCATCGATAAATATAGAAATGAAGAACCTTGGAAAAATTTTGGAACTATTATAGGAATATCCACGGACACTAGAATATCTGAAGTACCTTCTAAGATACATCTGATTCAGAATGATGGCGGCATGCTTACTATTCAGGGTGCTTCTGATGGTACAAGGATTGGTGTCTATAACATCAACGGCACATTGGCTGGCGAGAGTACAAGTAGTAACGGTATTGCAACTGTCATCACTAATCTCCAGCCCGGCAGCGTGGCTATCATAAAGATAGGTGACCGGAGTGTCAAAGTCGCGATTAAATAATTCACACTTTAATGATGAATAGACAGAACCAGCCCAAGGGTGTCTATTTTATCAGCTCACAGAACAACAGTATCAAGGTCATAAATAAATAAAACGAATACTTATGAAAAAGACATTTATGTTACTGGCAATCCTCAGCCTGTGCCAGACGTTAGCTTTTGGCCAGAAGAAATACGAAATGGTGATAGAAAAGAAGGACGGTTCGGAGATAGCCGTCAACGTTGAAGACATAGTACGCACCTATTTCCGTGAGAGGAGTAATGGCACTTTGACACTATCTACATATTCTGTAGACCTTAAAGTCGGTGAGACCAAGATGGTGGAAATTCTCTCTGGAAGTGGATGGTATAACACCGAAACGTCAAATCCTAACATCGTCACTGCCGCAAGCAATGGAAGTGAAATATCATTGACAGGAAAAGGTGTTGGCACAGCAGTAGTTACAGTATCAGATGCCCAATATCAGGTAACAAAAAAGATTTCGGTAAATGTCACATCAAACGGCTCAGGAGATGAAACAAGTGGTTCGCTCGAAGGAACCTGGAGTGGCAACATGTACGTTTCCTCTTACTATGGAGGCCGCGACTACTATGCCACACATACCGAGATAACCTTCCTTCAAGACCCACTCCACTTCACAAAAGGTTCTGGCTACTGGGTTGACTACTACGACGGCACGGGCGCCCCCTGGGAATATGTGGCCGACCATATCGACTGGCGTGTGGACAACGGACGCCTCACCGTTTATTTCCGCGAAGAAGGCACCTCAGTGGTCATCTCCGACTTCCGTCTGTCAAACTCATACTTTATAGGCTGCATCTATGACGCCGGCAACACTGTGAACTTCAGCCTTACGAGCATCCCCTCACCTGACTGGAGCAGCTACAGCTATTGGGGCTATGACAGTTGGTATGGCTCCGGCTACAATCCCTACTATTCACCAGCAACCCGCGCCGCTGGCGACAGCACTACCATTGTAACCAACGAGAAGCCTATTCGTCGGTTCGGTAAGGGGCCACAATGATGAAGCTCAGGCTATTTCGAGCGTAAATCTGGATCCAGTGGCAAGAATTTGGAAATATTGTTGCGTTGACGAATAATGATCCTCATCCAACAAAAATAAAAGTAATATCAGGCGAAGATTGTAGAAGTAAAATAACGAATAATTACGACTTGAATGGACGGATCATCGAAAGGCCACGGAAAGGGCTTTATATCGTCAATGGTAATAAGGTCGTGGTTAAATAACTAAAACATTAATAGCACTATGAAGAAACAAATCCTTTTATTCCTCCTGGCACTACTACCGCTAGCAGCCAGCGCCGACGACGCCCAAATCGTTATCAAGCAGAAGAGCGGCAACGAGACCATCCTGAAACTGTCGACCAACCCCGTCATTACATTCGAAGGCGAGAATATGGTCGTTGCGAGTGACGTCATCCAGATATCTATCCCTTTGAACGACATAGACGACTATATTGTTAATGATGCTACGACAGCCATAGAGCCAGTCGCCACACAACCGCAATACACTCGTGGACACGTCATCTTCAGCAACATGGCCGCCGGTTCTCCTGTTTACATCCACACCCTCGACGGAAAGTTGGTCGCCAAACAAGCCGCTGATGCTTCCGGTAAGGCCGATGTCAACATGGAGAACCTGCCTAAGGGAGCATATATCATCAGTTCGCAAAACAGCAGTATCAAGGTCGTTAACAAATAAAGAAAGAAAGGAAAGAAACTATGAAAAGAACAATAGCAATTATTGCAGTTATCGCTTTGTGCCAGGTATTTGCTTTTGGCCAGAAGAAATACGAGATGGTAGTGGAAACTACCGACGGCAATAGCGTCACTTTCCCAACGGAATTCATCAAGCGCGTCTATTTCCGTGAGAGCAACATAAGTTATAAGACATGTCCCGACAACAACCATCCTCACCTGATAGACCTTGGTCTGCCAAGTGGTACGAAGTGGGCCTGTTGTAACGTAGGTGCATCCCAACCAGAAGACTATGGAAAATATTATGCCTGGGGAGAAACGCAGACGAAGGATGTGTACAGCTGGAGTACCTATATCCATAGTGACGGTACAGAAAGTACGTGTCATAATATAGGTTCTGACATTGCCGGAACAAGTTATGATGCAGCCACTGCAAACTGGGGCACTCCTTGGCAGATGCCGTCGTTAGAACAATGTAATGAATTGAATAACAAGTGTACCTCTGTCTGGACACAGCAGAATGGCGTTAACGGCCAGAAGTTCACCGGTCCGAACGGTGGCACTCTATTCCTTCCCGCAGCAGGCAGTCGCTGGGATGGTGGGGCTTTCGGCGCTGGTATGGGAGGCTACTACTGGTCGTCGGCGCTCAACGAGTTTAACCCGAGTTGCGTTTGGGTTCTCAACTTCCTTTCGGGAGGAGTGTACGTGACCGACGGCTACCGCAACTACGGTCTTTCCGTTCGCCCTGTGCGCCAGAACTGACCATGCATCCTTTCCCAACGCGAGATAAACCTCTTTGAACAATTACGAGATTATGAAACATTCATTATATAGACTATCCATAATGGCATTTCTGCTAGCAATAAAGACGGCAGTGTTTGCAGATGTTGGTGACGATTTCATCTATAATGGTATAAGATATGTTATCTTCGCCAATGGTGATTTGGAAGGTGACGGCATAAGTGCTTGCATCGAGCCGAGACGTGACAAGCTGTATTCTGGAAACATCACTATTCCAGAAACGATAAAGCACAATGGTAAGACATACGTCGTTTCTATGATTGACCAGTTTGCTTTTAAGGATTGTGTCGATTTACATTCTATAAGTCTTCCCAGTACCATAACGGAAATCAGAGATGATGCTTTCTCTGGCTGCTCTGGAATTAAAAGCATAGTCATCCCCAATAGCGTCCTCAATCTATGGAGCAGTGTTTTTGAGAATGCGACAAGTCTTGTATCTGTAACTATTGGCAATCAGGTCAAAGAAATAGAGTCTTATACTTTCGCTGGTTGTTCAAGTTTGAAATCCATAACATTTCCAGAAAACATTAAACGTATAGACAAGACGGCATTGGAAGGCTGTACAGGTCTTGAAGAAGCTACTTTCAAATGTTGCATCAAGATCAATGATGTACTAAAGAAAAACACATCGATAAAGAAGGTTATCTTTGCTGAAGGAATAAAAGAGATTGGCAACAGTGCCTTTGAGGGTTGCACCTCTTTAGAGTCTGTCACTTTCCCAACTACCATTGAAACAATTGGAGGTTCAGCATTTGCAAACACAGCCCTAACATTTATATCATTTCCTGGCGGTGCTGACGGAATCGGCATGCATGCATTTTCTGGCTGCAATAAATTGGAGTCTATTGATTTCGGTAAAGGAGTTAAATCTCTAGCCAGTGGCTCGTTTGAAAAGTGTAACAGTCTAACGAAAATAGTGATAAGTGAGGGGTGTGAGAAGCTTTCTGGTGGCGTATTCAGAGATTGTCAGAATCTGAGAGTGCTCTCTATTCCCAAAAGCGTAAAATTTATGATAAATAGTCTCTTTGACGGGTGCGACCTTGACACGCTTATTTTGGACGTGCCAACAATTGACATGTGGTTTCAAGGTTTATTGAACATCAAAAATGTCCGATTTGCACAAAATGTAGAAACTATTGGCAATAATTCCTTCTGGGGCTGCAAGAATTTGAAAACCTGCATTATTGGAGACGGAGTTAGGGTTGTAGGGGATAATGCTTTTACACATTGTGAAGGACTGAAAGAAATATCTTTTGGCAAAAACGTTGAAAAAATTGGAAGCTCTGCATTATGGTATTCTGATTTCGAAATAGTGACATCACTCAATCCTACCCCACCAGAATTTCCACAGAACACCACACCTTTCAATGAAGTTACTTACGAAACAGCCACCCTGTATGTACCAGAAGGGAGTATTGATCTTTATAAGCGTGCCCCTGGGTGGAAATGGTTTTATAAAATAAAAGGAACTACAGGTATTATTCTATGTAAACCAGATAGGCAGCAACTATCAGATAGTAGGATTTATACTATTAAAGGCGAACGTATTAACTCATCGAATGGCGCCTCCCGGAATAAGGGGCTTTATATCATGAATAGGAAAAAAGTAATTCTAAAATAAAATTGTAGTATGAAGAAACTGTATTCTGGCATTTTGCTGTTAGCCATGATGGTGACAGCGTTAAGTTTAACCGCTTGCGGTGGTGACGATGACGATGATGTTAGTGGAGGTGGCGGAAGTTCGCCTTCAGGTACACTAAAGATGGTGTCTTCTAAAGGAGGGGAATATTATGTTGAAAATGACAAGGAAGCCTATTCTATTGGTAGTAATAGGGGCAATTTATCAGATAGGGGACATATCTGGTGTTACCTAAGAGCTAGCAAACGTGATGAAGTTCACGGCATGACCAGTGGCTACTTTCGGATTACACCTGGAAACGGGAAATCTATAAGCGATTTCCCCCAAGGATATGATTTGGGAGAGGTAGATATGAATTTTGCTACACAAGGAGATTATAACCACAATAATAAGTTCAATTATGCCTCTGGCTCTATCAAGGTCATTGCAAATGACGGCAAGAGCTTCACGTTGAGATTTGACAACTATGTTGCAGAGCGTAGTAGTGGATGGACAATGACGGTCAATGGTACTTTGTATGTTGAAAACGAGAAGACTTACTAATCATAATAGGATTGTTTCAAAAGTTAACTATTGTAGGAAGTGAAAGTTCACAAATCGTCTGGAACCTCAATGTTTAAGAGACTTCCAGACGTTTTTCGTTGACTTTTGAGGACTATGGCGACTAAACAAAGGAGCCTGACCATTCAGATCAAGCTCCTGTTATGAGGGATGTTTCCGGATTCTGTTTAATTATTTGCATTATCACCCTATCCTTACGGTATAGGGCATCCCTCACGAATCAGCTTTGATATAACTGTGTCAATGATGTTAATCTTTTGTAAATAATGACGCAAAATTGTTCAAGTGAAGCAGAAATCTTATAACTTTGTTGCGTATAAACAATAAATTTGAACGTTTACAGAATACATAAAAATCTACCGTAATGAGCATAAGCGAATTTAACCGATTGAAGGAACAGTTGAACAATCAAGAAATAGAGAATCTTGAATGTGGCATCCCTATCACTCCAGGTTTATGGATGGACTATGAAAATAATCAAGGAGAAAGAAGACAATTCCGTGTAATAAACATATCCTCATCACCCTATAATGGATGCTTTGAAGCTGACTGCTTTAGTGATTTTCAATTTGAAAAACTTGAAGCAGCAGGGTATCAAGACGAGAACATGGCAACTACTAGTCATCGAACATTCAAGATAGCAAATATAATATCGGCAGAAATCCGCTAGACACTTTCATGTGTATTATCAATTTGTTCTGCCCCAATGCCATCAGTGGCATGACGAAAAACAACAGAATCTGTTTCATGCTTTCAAATGGTTCTTTATTGGGTCATTTTAATTTGATTATATCACTCCATCGTGTAGTAGATTCTTCGATTTGAAATCATGCTTAATGGCATTGGCAAACACATGGAAGTCAAAATCATTCATTAATAATTCCCCTAATTGAATCCATCACATTATTGTGCTTTTTCTCCAACTCACCATATTCTTTTGACAACTCGTCAATTTTAGAGCTTAATTCTTCTCGTTCTTTATTAAACTCTTCCTCTTTATGCTCTACTCTTCTCGTTGGTAAAAAGAACTCTTTTAGTCTCTCCAATACCTCATTGGTTTTTGGAATAAGTTTTGATGCTTTTCTCTCAAAAGCTTTTGCTCTATAAACCCTTTGGAAATAACGAAACGGTAAGGACATTGGGAATAATGGAACGTACCAAATGAATTTCACTATTCCACGAAATATCGCACTTGAATCCCAAAGTAGATACCATAACATATAACCTATGCCAATAGGGAAAGCCAATAGAATGAACAAGATAAACAACAAGTTCATAATATCACCTAATGGTGGAATACTTGATAATAATAGCGAGTCCATTAATATCATCTGTTACATGAAATTACCAATTCAATTCAAAGTATCATTATTGCTCATGGAGAAACGTCTAAGGGCTTCCACTTGCTCATGTTCCAATTCCTTTATCTTTTCCTCATTCTCCTTAATCTTCAACTTGATTTTGTCACGCTCTTCTTGAATCATTTGCATCTTCATGCCCTTTCCCATAGAAGCCTTTACTTCCATTACAGCTTTCGTGAAGTCCTCTTCAACATCAAGTACCTTGCCTTGTTCTTGGACTGCAAGCAGAACTATTGCCGTGAACTTCTCCAAGGCACACATTAAGGTGGGATAGTCTATTGTATCACCATCATCTTCACAGTACAGAGCCTTGAAAAGCCTATTCACAATTTTATCGGCTCTCTCTAAGACTTTCGATTCCTCTATATTCATTCCGTCCATACTCGTTAATTTAATCAGTCAAAATCAAAGAAGAAAAACACAGCTGCATACACGGTATCACAGCCCCTTGCATGTCCTAATGTGTGTCCGTTTCTATCTCTCACAGTTCCCCATGAATCCACTGAACCTAGCTTATGATTGTTGGAATCAAGAACGTCACCATTGCTTGACACACTACCAAGTTTGCTATACCATCTGTTTCTAACCTCACCGCTGCTGCTTATATGTCCCATGGTGTGATTATTGGCATCTTGAACATCGCCACTCCATGTAATCTTGCCTATAACGTGGTTATTACGGTCATATAGCTTGCCACCATCAATCTTTGCTAAGACGTGATTGTTATTATCTAAAAAGTCGAAGAATCCCATAATTTCTTAAGTTTTGTTGCAAAGGTAGCAAAAACAAAGAGATTATTATTCAATTTTCAATAGAAATTCACTTTTATCTTCAATTTCTCACATTTTCATAATCCCATACGCCCATTACTATATTCTCCCGAACTCCTTAGAGAATCATGAATCCCGAGGCGAAACAACATCGTTCTCGGGATTTCTTTTCGTCAGACAGGCTATAACAAAATGGTACTCATCATTATCTTGTCAGCCATAGACTATAATACAAACCGTTTCATTTCATGTCCTCCCCATTGGCTATCCCCCTCATACTGGAAGCCGACGTGGGTATAGAAAGCCTCGCCCTCTGGATTGTCCTTATCGACAAGCAGTCCAAGACGCAAACGCATCCTGTCTGCTCTCTTTTTGGCAGTCATCACCAGTTTCTTAGCAATCCCTAAGCGACGATATTCAGGGAGAACGGCCAGAGAGTCAAGATATAGCTCACCGGACTGTGTCTCATCGTCCATGCCTGTGTGATCCTTGCCAAGATATTCTTTGGCCGCTGCTATGAATGCCCGACGCAGTTTCCGCAATCGGCCACCATCATAGCTGACAGCGACACCAACC
>JAEEGL016177391.1_pt1 | contig 14253 bp, 16 predicted proteins | sample 9134231 | NCBI WGS metagenome assembly JAEEGL01 (sample SAMN16246548, study PRJNA631951) | gut metagenome | biome: gut microbiome; feature: rumen; material: fiber-attached | host: Bos | place: Iran: Karaj | collected 2018-10 | reverse complement strand
GGTCAGTGCAAAACGCTTTGAGCCCATAAAGGAACAGGGGGTTGTTTGGACAGCTACTATGCCCGAGGAGCTTCTTGAAAGAATATATAAGGCCGTGATCAAAGATTTAATCTCTGATCTTTCTGCTGAGCAGAAAATAAGGCTATTCCTAAATTGACATTGGCTCGTTTTCATGTTACTATACTACCAACAGAGGTCTTTTGATGCAAGGAAGGGAAACCTTCAAGTCTGAATAAGGCGAAATGATGCGGCCTCTATGGTAGGAGAATCCTTGTGGTTCTCCTATTTTGTTTCCCCAGACCGGGGCAGGCAGAAGAAAGGCTGCCTTTCCTCGGGAACGGGGATAAACTTTAATGTATGAATTTTCCTAAATATCTGACGGAGCTCCTTGAAAGCGGACAACTCAGATTCTTTTCGACAGAGGCTGTAGCCCCTGTTGAAGTCTATAATTCCCCATTTGGAACAACCTTTGCAATCCTCTATCCCGAAAGAGGTACTGATGAGCAAAAAAGTGAAAAAGCAACTGCTCTTGCTGAAAAGATCATTGCTCTTTCCAAAAGGGAGGATGGCAGCGGGATCCTTGGTGATGAGGACTGGCTTTGGTTTATGCCGGAAGACAAGTCTCGCGGGCATGTTAGTAAGATTGTGCCTATAAAGGTACCGTTCAGAAAGTTCGCAATCCATGGGCCCGTAGAAAAGACTATCTCAAAAAACTACAGTTGGACGCGTGTTAAAAGTGATCCGATGGCAAGTGAACTTACCTCTATACTCAGAGGCCAAGTCGGGCACTTTCTTCAGAGAAGCAGACTTGAATATCTGAGGGATGCTGACAAGGAGCTGTTTCAGGGAAAGAGGATACTCCATTCCAGGTGCGACCATGACAAGTATAGATGGTTCACGAGCTGGTTCACGGACGAGCGGGATTATCCTGAACGTATCTCCGTCGGCGAAGAGGCTACGAAGATTACATTTGATGTTTTGAGGCTCTTTCCTAACGGATTACGCCAGATGAGGGAGATGTTTAATTCCGGTGAGGTAGATAAAGTCTCCGAGGACGAGGGAAATCTCTATTACTTCGGCGAAAAGGCAAATTACTGGATCCGCCTCATAACCCGCCAGGGTGATTATAACCTCTATGTCTTTGCATATGAGAAATGGTGAACCGATGATGTAATATCCGCCGTGCAATAACGCCGGTGGCAACTATTTTTTTTAGCTGCCACCGTGTGTGGCAGCATGGAGGTACATTATGAGAAAACAGAAACTCATGACAAAGGAGCTCGAGGAACTCCTCAAAAAGAATCCTTTGTATTCACACGAAGGAAATGGCAAAGATGCTGAAATCCTCATCAAATACTTTAACCCTTATGGCGTGGGTACATGGCTCGTGACAGAGGGTAATAAGCTTGAAGATGGAGATTGGGAATTCTTTGGCTGGGTAAATCTCGGATATGAGTGGGAGTGCGGTTATTTCACACTTTCACAGCTGGAAGAGATCCGCATAGACTGCTATGGTTACAAATTCCCTATAGAGAGGGAATATCGTACGCACGAGAAAACGGTCGGCGAATACATAGAGAGAAGGAGGTGCGCATAATGACGCGATACCTTATCCTTCGATTGAAAGAGGAGCCGGAACTTGAAAAGCTTAGGTTTGAAAACCTCAAGGCCATACGCAATGCGAAGATGCTTGATCCAAAGAACTACAGAGTCGTTTATGTTGGGTCTACAGAGAAAAGTCTTCCTCAGAATGCCGACCTTACGAACATTCTTCCTTTCTTGGAAAATGTTTTTGAAGAGTTCAACATCAGGAAACCGTTAGCGTTTGAGGATTACTCAATGTCGGTCGGCGATATTGTAATGATCCGCGATTTAGATCTTTCATTCTTCTGTGACTCATGGGGCTGGAGCAATATAACCAAGGAATTCCATTATGAATACTCAATTCCAACAGATGAGCTCCAGAACATCGATCTTAACAAGCATAAGAGAGCGATCCGTGCCATTCTTCATTGTCTGCTTAACAAAGAAGAGCTCGGAAGCCTTCTCGAAAATGATGTAGCAAGGCTCCGTTCGCTGCTCGATGCCGAAAAACCGGCTAAACATTACGGTGTAGCTATCTCTGAGTACTTGTCTGACGTTGACCTTCAGACTGATTGGCATGAGAGAGAAGGAGGTGCATGGTCATGAAACTCAAATTCGTGCAACTTTCCCTTCTTGACGAGTTGATCAAGGCCGGAGAAAACGGAGACAATGACATTGAGGTTCCTATTAAGGGTGCGGTAAACGTTAGGTCGCATCCGATAAAGGATTTCGACGTTCGGCTTGCGTACGGAGACCTGACTCTGATCGTTGCTATGCTCAGAGACTATGTTAAAGGGCTCGATGAGATAAAGCAGGACGACATCCTGTGGAACGTCTACTACAGCAAGAAGTTCCGTGAGATGGCAGATAAGATCAGCGCTCAGATTAATTATGATTATGACGCTCAGTATCTTAAATGCTTGAAGAAGGCGGAAAAAGAGGATCATAGTGATGTTGGCGATGAAGCCTTGTCACTTGCTTTAAAGCGTGGAATGGCTAAGGCTAAACCTGCTGAAACGACTCCTCAGACAAGTGAGGCAGAAAAAATAGCCTCATAATATTCAAATCGTACTTTATTCGCCTACGGGCTGCACAGTGGAGAAATCCCAACTGTACCGTCCGAATGGGGCGGAGAAAGGGCATCTATGGATGCTAAACGATGTGCCGATATCTGGAAGAAGGTTGTAGAGATATACCACGAAAACTTCCAGGATGGCTACGAAGTTACTGTCGAAAGACTCGTTAAAAAGTACGGCTTAAAGGACGTGCTCCTGGTTTTCTCAACAGTTGCTAAGATCAAGGAACATGACGGACGGATCTATGGCCGTAATCGTGAATTTATGCAGGCCACTCCCTATGTTCCTGAAGCTGTAGAATGGACTCATCCTAATCCAATGATGCGTGCCGGCATCGATGAGATCCATACTTCGCACATCAATCAGATGATTGGTGAGTTGAGGAAAAGAGCGGAGGTGAGCGTATGAACGTAACAAACAATGCTCGTCTTACGAAGGCGGAATGTATTTACAGTGATGAGCCTATACGGACTACTGAAGATGCAATCCGTCTTCTAGCAGATGAGATAAAAGACATTGAACAGGAACAGATCATTGTTATCAATCTCGATCCGAAGGACTATCCGCTCGACTATTCGGTAGTGTCGGTTGGTGATATGTCTTCTTCGATCACCACAGTCCGCAACGTGTTCAAATGTGCTTTGGCTTCTAACGCTTCACGTATCATTCTGTTACATAATCGCCCTTTTGGAGCAGCAAGTCCCTCCAGAGCAGATATGGATGTGACTAGAAGGATCGTCAATACAGGTGCGCTCATGGAGATTTATCTCTGTGACCATATCATTATTGGAGCAGATGCTAATGACATCTACAGTTTCGCGAAAGCGGAGCCTTTTACTTTTATAGTATAGCCCTAACGAACGCCTAAGATGGGCAGACATTTTATAGTCTGCCCACATAAGGGCAGACGGAAAGGACAATTTTATGGAATTAAATGTATTAAACTATGAGGATTTTTTTAAAGACAGTCATGTTGGTTACTCTGTAAAAAATTACAAAGAAAGTAGGGACAACATCAAGTTTGACGTAGTATATGATGGCACTACCATTCCTGTTGAGATTGTTAAAGGTTTTACCGGGTTAGATGTATCAGACGAAAAGCCTTCTGTGGTGGACATTGTTGACTATGCAAAATCAGTTGTAGGTCTTCTTGATTATCCGGCAGCGAAGTCAAGGCTTTTTACAGCTCTTATGAGTACTGAAAGAACGGAAAACAAAGAGGTGTTTTCAAATTTGGTCTCTTCGCCGTTTGATGCCCTTGCTTCCTACTTCCGTGTGTCAGTCTACAGCTGCGAACAATGGGCCGTGTCCTTCGCTGTTACGAAGGAACTTCTTGCTTCCTGGGGGATTAGTGAAGATACCTTGAAAAAAGATGCTTTGGATAATTCTCAGGGAATAGCCCCTGTTACATTCAGAACGTTGAATGGGATAGTTCTGGGGTATAACGAGAAAATAACCAGGCCGGCTAATGCCCCTATCGTTGTATCAACCAAACTTAACATTTACGGTGCTGGTGTGGTTGCTTATCCTGACTTTTTTGAGAAAGCCTCGAAGTGTATGGGAGGCAACTTCCTTATGTTGCCTTCATCAGTGCATGAGTGGATACTGGTGCCGGATCTTCTTCGCTCAGTTGGAAACGATTTTGAAGAGGTCGTGAAAAGTTGCAAACATATGGTCTCTCATATAAATGAGACGCAGGTTGCAATATCTGATCAGCTATCAGATACAGTCTATCACTATGATGTTGATAGGCATGAATTCCTTACAGCTGATGATTACCGTGTTAAGATTGCGCATGAGTCTGAAGGGCTCTACTATAAACAGGCTCTGGATCTCATAACTGAATTTGATACAAATGAGTATCCTGACTATGGAGTATCTGTTAGCGTAGTCATTAAGGACCACATGAACATTCCTCTTGCGTATTCTACATGGGAGAGTGATGTTACCGGCAAATCTTATACTGTAGAGAGTCATGCAAACCTCATTTGCCCTTCAATCTCAATGTTCGTGAACGGAAAACTTCGCTATATAAGGAAGTTCAAGGATCTTCAGGAGATGATCGATACTGCACTGGTGAATCTTGAATTTAATGCCCTTACAACGCCGCCTGACCAGGTAGCCGAATGGCTCAACCTTGAGTATAAAGGAACGGATATAACCGGGCACGTGCTTACAGTGGGCACAGACGAATTGGCTGCATAAGGCCTTCGTGCTGAGTCTATGGTAATTAAATCCTTCTGACGAGAAGGTCGCCTAAGGCGGATAACAACTATTGTTACCGTCTAACGTGGGCGGTTTTTCTTTTAAGGGAGGAATGAGATGGATAATCCATTAAAGAACAGTCACACGATCTTTTCAACGGACGTTTGTGATGAGTATGAAGCATTGAGATTGGACCCTGAATATGAAGAAGAATCTGATGATGTTATTTGGGAAATGGCGTGTGAAAACGTCAGTGAACATATGGACGATGAATTAGATTACAACCTCAATAAGGGCCTTAAAAGCGAGATCGTTCTTGTCGGAACGGTTTGTACCTGGAGAGGAAGTTTCAGTGCATTCAAGTTTATAAACACAAAGAACATCGGCGAGGCCATTAAAAAAGCTATGTGTTCCTTTGAAGGTGGTGACAACACCTTTGAGGCATACGTAACGAATGGTAGGGTCTATCTTTCCCAGTATGGACACGATAATCCAACAAATCCCTCAATAATCGAGTTCAGGATGCTTAATCCTGAAGCTGACAAGGAAGAACTTAATTCGGTTGAGGATATAGAAAAGAATTCGATACCGATTACGCCCTTTGTTAACGAAGTATACGGATGGGAGGATGCAGCATGAACGACAATAAAGAAATGAAGGAAGTTACGGATTTCGCCATGCGGGTGGATGAACTGATGTATGGCTTTGACACTTACGATTATAGGGACAATATTGAGGGTCGCGAGGACGGGTTGACTGAAACGGTCCGTGAGATTCTTTCCGATAATACAGATGGTATAAAAGAAACTCTTGAGGAAATCGCAGAATACAGTGAGGATCCTGAAGAGGTAAAAGAAGCCAAGGAGCTTCTTCGTCGTCTGCCGGAGATCGCCGGTCTTGCCAACAATCTGAATCGGAGGGTGTCAAATGCGTCTATATGAAAATGAGGTCAGGTATTGTTGAAGATTTTGACCGATACGACAGTGATGTGGCTGAACAATTCATACATGTCACAGAAGAAGTATTCGGTGAAAACTGGCATCAAAAAGAACAAGAGCATTGGTCTATTAAGTGATGTGAAGAAGAGCTGCATAAAGCGGCTCTTCTTTTTGTGCAAGTGGAAATAAGCACATTTTTAGCTGTCTGCATATGAACCAAGTTTTTTCAAAAATCAAATTTAGGTCATAAGTGCTTTACTTTGAAATATTCACTTGCTACAATTCCAATAGAAACACAGGAGGTGGATTTATATGTTGTTTGATGCAACTTGTTCAATATGCGGAAGTACTGTAAACGCAAAAAACGTGATACACGACGGAAAGATGACAGTGTGCTATGACTGTATAAAACATATTTCTTCATTAGGAATAAAATTTGGTGTTACGGAGGCCACAAGTCAAAGCCGTTCATTTAATAATGAGATTGATGAATTTATTCCCGGTCGCTCGAATGCGATTAATCGCAACTCATCCGATGAACTTGCAAAAAATTGGACGCCGAAAGAAGTCAAAAAAGTTCTTGACAAATACGTGATCGGACAAGAGCATGCAAAACGTGTACTTTCCGTGGCCGCTTACGAACACTATAAGCGCCAGCAACTAAATGACCCTGCAATACAGAAATCGAATGTTTTGCTTGTTGGTCCGTCCGGCTGTGGAAAGACCTATCTAATGCAGACACTCGCTAAAGCCATCAATGTTCCACTTGCTATCTGCCCTGCAACTACACTTACGGAAGCTGGTTATAAAGGAGACGATGTTCAGACTATTGTTAGTGCGCTTTATCGTGCCAGCAATAAAGATTTGAAATTATGTGAACGCGGCATTATCTTTATTGATGAAATAGACAAACTTGGGCAAGCGGATAGGAGCGCTGACGGCTTTGGAAAACAGGGTGTTGGTGTTCAACAGGCGCTTTTACCGATTATTGAGGGTACCAGAGTGACAATTAAGCCCGAAGGAGAACTTGGGAAAACTGTTGATGTCGATACGAAAAATATCCTTTTTGTATGCGGTGGTGCTTTTCCTGCTCTTGAAAAGATCGTCCGAAGACGTCTTGGCGGTGGAGAAGCGACAGTTGGTTTTTGTTCTACTTTGATTGACAGCAATGAAGTTCCGGAAGAAAATATTCTGACATACGCCAAAAACGATGATCTTAAAGAATTTGGTTTTATCCCGGAGTTTTTGGGGCGTCTCCCCGTTCTTACTTTCTTAAATGAATTGACCGTTGAGGATTTGAAGGAAGTATGTTTCAAGCCCGCAAATTCCATCCTTACCCAGTTTGCTACACTGCTTAAATATGACGGGATTAAACTAACTTTCGATGATGATGCGCTTACTCTTATCGCCGAAAAGGCTAAGGCGGAAGGAACGGGGGCGAGGGGCCTCAGAAAAATATTAGAAGATCTGCTCCTTGATCTGAGATTTGAAGCTCCTGGCAGTGAGATAAGGGAATTGCGGATTACAAAAGACTTTGTAGAAGGCGAGACAGGAATAGAATCATTCTTTGGCTCTGGTATTTCCCTTGCATATCCTTCTAGTAGAACCTGTTAAATATTTCTTGACAATATTTTGCATAATTGGTACTATACAACCATAAGATAAGCGGTTAGGTTTGGTGAGAAGGAACAGCGGGTTCGTGTGAAATGTACATAGAGCCTCAACTGTTTGTTTTTCAGATGGACTTTTAGGTCTGATGTTTATTAACATCAGACCTTGTTTTTTTCCGCTTGATCATTATATGCTCCCTCCTCGGGCAAACAACACAAATTTGCCGGCAGGGAGGTGTCGGCGTATTATGAAAGGAGTTCATTATGAACAGAGTTATTTTAATGGGACGTCTCACAAGAGACCCCAACATCACCTATGCACAGAAGGACAATTCGGCCATTGCGAGATTCACCCTTGCGGTAGACAGACGCGTAGCCAGGACGGGAGACAGCAATCAACAGACAGCAGATTTTATCTCCTGCATATCCTTCGGCAAACAGGCGGAATTCGCCGAAAAGTATTTAAGACAGGGCACAAAAATAGCACTGGAAGGGCGAATTCAGACAGGCAGCTACACCAACAAGGAAGGTGCTAAGGTTTATACGACCGATGTTGTCTGCGACAGTTTAGAGTTCGCTGAGAGCAAGAATTCTCAGAATGGAACCCAGAACAGTGCAGGTTCAGCTCCTGCGGCCGGAGATGACGGCTTCATAAACATTCCTGAAGGAATTGACGAAGAGCTTCCTTTTGCTTAAAGCAGGGAGGTCCGCATGAAGAAACTGTACATAAACGGTTCTTCGGAACTCGATGCATATCGGGTGAGGCATAAGCTCTCACCCGATATGTTAATTATAGTTCCGAATGGAAACTCAATAAAAAAAGAAAGTGCGTACGAGATTGCTGAATTTGTTAATCATGCCCCTGCTATCGAGGATCACCGAAGTGTCCTGATATACGACCTCGATAAGGCTACTAACGAATTTCAAAATTCCATGCTGAAGATATGGGAAGAATCCGACGCTGATTTTCTTGCTTCGGCAGGAAACAGTTCGCAGATTCTGGCAACTGTTAAGTCCAGAATGACTCTCGTCAATGTGGCAAGATTAACATATGATGAAATGTCTAAAGAGGTTGAACAGCTTGACTTGCCGTTCGATTTTAAGTTTTACGCTCTCTCAGGAGGGTATCTTTGCTCGTACAAAACACTGCTTGAAACTGATGCAGACGTTATTGACAGTATCTATAATGCAATAATATCTGCTCTGAAAGGTGACAAAAGAAATCTGTTTCAGTGCGCCGGTATTCTTGATGGTCAAAAAAGTCTTTTTGAGACAGGCCGTGAGACGATGCCATACCTTCTGAATCTTATCAACACTATTGCCGTGTATATGAGTGGTTGTTTTGATGAGAATGTACTTGACATTCCTCGCAACGAAGAGGTTGGGTATAAGCTTGGAATGGCTTGTTCGCATTTTTCTAACAGACTTGGGAAAGCTTCTGTTGGAAAGAATGATTTCTTTACGTTTATAAGGGATATCGCCGAGGCTATTTAGTCTTGAAACGATACTTGTCAGAACCGGAGGTTCTTATGAATATAAAGACAGCGTACCGTCCCATGAAGTACTCAGACGTTGTGGGACAGGTAACTACGAAGAAAATGCTGTCGGCAGAATCGAGAAGACGCTCACATAGCGCGTCTTATATATTTGCCGGACAGTACGGAGGAGGAAAGACAACGCTCGCAAGGATTCATGCAATGGCTGTAAACTGTACAGACATCCAGTCGAATGGTGATCCATGTTGCAAGTGCCCCTCTTGTTTAAGTATTATTGCCGGGACTAATCCCGACGTAAAAGAGATTGCTGCGGCGGAAGATAATGGCGTCGGAATGGCGAAAAAACTGTCGGAAGACATATCTTTTTCTCCTGTCATGAGTGATGTTAAGGTATATATTCTTGACGAAGCCCATGCCTTGTCAAATGCCTGTTGGCAAGTTTTATTAAAAGTTCTTGAGGAAGCACCTGAGTACTGTATGTTCATCATGTGCACAACAGAGCTGGCAAAGGTTCCGCTGCCAGTCAGGAGCAGATCCTTACAGTGTAACTTTTTTCGACTGGAGATGGAAGACATCGCCCAGTACATTGAGCAAGTCTCAACAAGCGAGAGAAGGCCGTTATCATTAGACGCAGCGAGAGTTATTGCAAAACAATCAGAAGGATCCATGCGAAATGCATTGGGAATTCTTGAAAAGATACTTGCGACTACCAATGAAGGTAGCAGGGTGGCGTTAGAGGATGTTTATTCCTTTTCGGGCCTTGCAAATTCATCAAAACTCTTTGCGATTCTGCGGAATCTGTTATCAGGAAGGCAAACATCCTATGTAAAGGAGTTGACTGAATATGCGGAAAGCTCTCCAATGGACACTTTTTTGACCGACATTCTGAGTATATCGGTTGATTCTGCGATTATGAAAGCAGGTGGCAATGTATTTGGCTGGACAGAATACCTAAAAGACCTTAAAGATCTCATAGGTGATGTGTCCTTAAATAAGCTTGTTGCCCTGGGATCCGTGCTTGTCGAACTGGTCAACAGAAAAGAGTCTAATACTGCAGTTGTCCTCGGAGAAATGTTCCTTGCTTACACCAAGATCAATGATTGTTCGCTTCGGAACGAAGCTCCCGATGAAACAATGGCAACAGAAAAAGAGGATGTGGACGAGGAACTTCCTCCTAACACGGAGAAGACTATTCCGATCGTTCTTAGCCAGCAGGCAATCCCGGTCGAGTCCTCTTTAAAAGGAGCTAGCGAACCTCTTTCACTCGAACAGGTGCCTAAGAATATCTTAAGGAATAACCCTGTTCAACAAAAGGTTTCAGTTTCAAACACAATTGATGAACAGTCAGGCGAAATCATGCAGGAAGCGCATGTTGGTCCTAAAAATATTGAGGATATAAAAGAACTCCTCAGTGTTTTGTCAAAAAAAGACAAACTGTTCAAATGGTTTTTCCTTCCTGCGAGAAAGATCACCTTTAACGCAGAATCATGCGAACTTTGCCTTGTCGTAAGAAAAGAGGACGAGATGATTGTGAGAATGTTGAACAAATTCCTTGTAAAACAAGGGATTAGCTGTATTAAAACATGTTATATGTAAACTTACAGATGTGTTTTATCCCGTTCTAGTACCTGTTTTAGTGCTTGGACGAATTAAGTAACAAAAAGCGTCGGCTTATGTCGGCGTTTTTTGTTTGCTTCGTTTATACCTCTTGTCAATATAATGGGCGACCAAGTTATAATTGATATAGAGATTGATTAGAAATTACGGGAGAATATTATGTCTGTTTCAAATAATAAGAGAAAAGTGACTACCGCATGGAACTTTAATACGGAAAACGGTTATGTCTACTGGCTCCTTAATACGAGTCCTTTTCGTAAAGTATTCTTAGGTCTTTTTTACATTGTGTTTGCCTGTGCAGTGGCTGATACCATTTATGGACTGATACGTTCGGTGCAGGCCTTCTTTTCTATAAATGTTGCCTTATTGCCGACCAATATACTTCTATTGTTTGGACGTGTTGCTATTCCCATTATGGTATGGGTATTTGCCACCGGGTCCGATTGGTTTACATATAAGAAAAGACGCAGAGCTTCCTTTATAATCGTTCTGATCCATGGTGCAGAAACGTTGCTTGAGTATATCTTCCGTGGGCTCATGCTCATAATCACTTCATTTCTATTGTATATCCCTGTTCATGGAAACGTATCGACACGGATCGTCGTATATGCCGGATATTATCTCGTTGGCATGACGTATGTTGGTCTAAGCGTTTATTTTTATAAAACGATACTATCAAATGTTTTTGATGAACTGACGCAGAAACGAATAGATAGTTTCTATCTTACAGACTATTTCAGTGACTTGTCTGTCCGTAAAAAATTTTCATATCCTCTGGATTTTATCAGATATCTTGATACCGGAAAACAATACACTATAAGCATGAAGGATAGATACCTTCATATGTTGGGTTTAGGATCCACTGGAACAGGAAAAACTTCGTCGTGTATTTCGGTTGCTTTTGCTCACGATCTTCTTGTTAAAGCCCAAAACTTGGATTACCAAAAGAAAAAGGTTGAGCAATGGATCAAAAGCGGGAACGTTCGGCTCAAGCGAGATATAAATGATGATATTTTCAATCTCTGCTATTTTGAGGGAATTGGTCCACACAAAAAGAAATATGACAAGAAAATTGCTAACCTTGCAAAGCATGTCCCGAATGCCGGCTTTTCGATCATGTGTCCTGACACGGCTTTTGCAGATGAGGTCTATGCATTGGCTAAAAGCAAAGGCTTTAAAGTAAACAGAATAGATCCCTTCTGCGGTGCAGACGGAGCTCCTAAGGAAGACAGTATCGGAATGAATCCATTGTATGTAAATCCAGAACTCCTTGATATAAACCAGGAACACTATCTTGAGTGTGTTATCCAGATTGCGGAACTCTTTGCTGAAGTAAACCAGGCTATATTTGACCAGGCAGGTCATACGGATCCTTATTTTGCAGGCGTAAACAGGAACATGGCTGTTAATGCTGCGGTGATAATGATAATTGCAGTGCCTTTAAGGGATCATCGGATAGCAACCATCAGCGACGTTTTGTCTGTTCTTAATAATTTTGTCCTCATAAAGGACTACCGTGAAGCTATAATAAAACGCTTTGGCGAGGATGTGGCCAATATACCTGGAAAGAAAGAATTTGCTCTCGGACGAACGAAAGTCGGAGATACGCTTCAGCAATATATAGATAGTATCGATGTTGACTTCCTTGGTGCGAATGCTGCCGAAATGAACAAGCAGTGTACAGGTCTTAGAAATATAATTAAGTTCTCTGTCGCGCTTCCACGTATTAAAAAAATCCTAAACGCTTCTAATACAATAGACTTTGATGAGATCCTGAACAAAAGCGAGATTACCATAATAAATTTTGACCTTGCTTTAGGAAGGGATATATCAACGTCATTCGGTCTCTTCTTTATGCTAAACTTCATAAATGCGGTACTCAGAAGGGACAAAAATACAGCATCTCCTCATTTCTTTTACATAGACGAGGCCCATGCTCTGCTTCATCCACGTATGGATGTATGCGCAACTGTCTTTAGAAAATTCAAGGTTGGATGTATGTTTTTTATGCAGTCCCTTTCACAGATGGATAAGTCTGATTCAACCAAATTTCTTAAAAACCTTTTTGTGGGAAACATGGTACATCAACTCATCTTTGGCCGTGCCAGCCTTGAGGAGATGCGATATTATTCTGAAATCGGCGGGACTAAGAAAAAGATTGAGACTGAGGAATCAACTAGGGAATCGTCACTTTCACTTTCAGATACAAGCCTCCAAACTTCAACAAGTAATTCTGTTGTTGATGATGATCGGCTTTCTGAGACTGATATTAGATATCGACGCTTCCTTGAATGTACAGTTTTTTCCGTAAGAAGAAGTATGCCACTGCCACCTTTTCTCGGTAAGGTTAACTTCCTACATGAAAAAAATGGAGGTTATATTAAGAGATATACTGTAGATTGGGCAAAGTATCTGGATTCTGCTGCGTATAGAGAGGCATTGCCGGAGGAAAATGTCAAATTGTATGCAACTCCATTGTCTGCCACTTATGTGTCATCGTCACCTGATGGTACCGAGGTGTCCGGCAATGGAAGAGAGCCCATCTTGCAGTCCACCGTTTCGGTTTCTTCCGATGTGGTTGATAATGATGATGTGACATGGCCTACTCTTTCGTCCGGAGAGAACACAAATCAAGAAAACTTTAGGGAGATATTCTAATGGCGAAAACTAATAAAGATAATATCGAAGAGGAAGTTATTCGGAAAACCTCGATGTTTTGTTATCGTGCTTCGAACAGGATAGAATATGACACTACCTGTAACAAATCCAGATTAAGCGCAAAGTCTTTGTTTGAAAGAGGCACCTTGAAAAGCGGTGACAAGGCCATATTGGATCTTTTGAACAGTTATACATACCTCAACGCATACATGATTCGCTGTCTTATTACAGGTAGTGAAACCGGTGGTAATGAAAGGGATAGAAAGCCAGTACAGAAAATGCTAAAGGCTTTGATGAAATCCGGACTTATTCGCCGTTTCAGAATCATCTATACCGATGAGTTCTGTGTAGAGTATTCCACCCCTTTTATATATCAGCTTGGTTCTGCGTCAACTATGAACGTTCGAAAAGACGATAAAGGAACGCAAGAGGCCCCGATTCCAACACCTTTAGATGTTGTTTCCCGCCTTTCACTCAACCAGTTTCTCATTACGGTTACCTTGCAGTATATGTACAAAAAAATATATATTGCACGTAATTATGGAATGAAAGGATCCGATGCGCAAGTCTTTCTAACGCTTACAAACAATAACGGCGTCGGTTTTAATATCATCTCTATCCGCAGTGATGAAAAATGGCGAGACACCTTGAATACCAGACTTGCTTCTCGCCTCAACTCTTATCCTTACCTTATCATATGCGAATCAGAGCAAGCTGCGATGGAGATAGAGCGTTTTCATAAAAAATGTGCTGACATTTCTGCTGTCGCCGCCTTTTATGTTTGTGATTATGCAACAATAAGTGGAGATATGGTCTTCGAGCAAATTATTGCCGTGAACCCGATCGACAACTTTTCATCTTATGACGTATGCAAATTCGATATCGGTTAGCCCTTGATTTTAAGTACTGTGTATGTTATTATCATTCCAACAGATTCTTGGTTTTAAGATGAAAGAGTGTGTTCACGTGGGTATGAAACGTATATTTGGGTGAATACATGTATTTTTGGCAGGCATCTAAAGCCCGTTCCATAGCGATATGGAGCGGGCTGTTTTTTATTCCAAGAGTC
>JAEEGL014815493.1_pt1 | contig 14253 bp, 8 predicted proteins | sample 9134231 | NCBI WGS metagenome assembly JAEEGL01 (sample SAMN16246548, study PRJNA631951) | gut metagenome | biome: gut microbiome; feature: rumen; material: fiber-attached | host: Bos | place: Iran: Karaj | collected 2018-10 | reverse complement strand
CTGGCCGACGTGACCAGCGACCGTGATCGCGCCCGTCTGCAGATGTGGGGTGAATACTTTGGCGGCGACATGTCGTCGGTGCTCTTCCAGGAGGTGAGGGAATTCCGCTCGATGGCCTATGCCGCCCAGGGTGTTGCCATGACACCTCAACTGGCGCGTTCCACGACGCCCAGCGGCTATATGGCTTTGGTCGCCACGCAGGCCGACAAGACGATGCAGGTCATCGGTTTGCTCGACACCCTTTTCAACGATATGCCCGTAAACAAGGGCAATATACCACTGGCCAAGCTGAACCTCGCCAATGAGATCAACAATTCTTATCCCACCTTCCGCGGCATGCCCCTTATCGTGTCGCTGTCGGAGCGCATTGGCTATACCCGCGACGCCAACATGGTATTGGGTGAGCAGCTGTCCACATTGGGCGACGAAGAGATTCTGAAATTCTATCAGGAGCGCATCCAGGGCAAGCCCTACCAACTGATGATTGTGGGCAACATCAAGAAACTCGACCTCAAGGCGCTGGCGCGCTACGGCACCATCGTCAAGGTCAAGAAAGCCGATATCTACAAGACGAAGTAATGCTCGCTGCGCTCGCAGATTAGTGATTAGAGAGGCATCCGCATTCTTGCTCGCTGTCGCGACCGGTTTAGAGATTAGTGAATAGGTGTCCGCATTCGTGTTGAGGGGGAGTGCGGATGCGTTGTTGTGGCTGTTGTTTGAAAAGCTTGGCGGTTTGGGCTGGCATTTAACAAACATTTTGGGAATTCGTTTTGCTGTGCGGTGCACTTTCAGTACCTTTGTCCCTTTGAAATCAACTAAAATTACAATAGAAGTGAAATTGAGATTTTTTATCGCTTTGGCGTTTGTCGCTGTAGCATTGGCTAGCCTGGCACAAAACAATGTGGCAGAGGAGGTTGCGTGGGTAATCGGCAACGAGCCCATCTACAAGAGTGAGATCGAGGAACAATACCAACAGGCGCTGTATGAGCGCATTGCTATTGACGGTAATCCTTATTGTGTGATTCCCGAGCAGATGGCGCTGGACAAGCTGTTCCTGGACCAGGCGCGCATCGATACGGTAGAGGTGGCCGCCTCGACCATCAGTGCCGAAGTGGAAAGCCGCATTAACTACTTCATCGCCAATCTGGGCTCAAAGGAGAAGGTGGAGGAATACTTTCGCATGCCGCTGCCGCGCCTGCGCGAGAAGCTCAACGAGGTATATAGCGACCAGTACTGCATCCAGCAGGTGCAGCAGGAGCTGACCAAGAACGTGAAGTCCACTCCTGCCGACGTGCGCAAGTTCTTCAATAGTCTGCCCAAAGACTCGCTGCCCTACATCCCCATGCAGGTCGAGGCGCAGATCATCACGCTGCTGCCCGTGATACCGCAGCAGGAAATCGACGAGGTGAAGTCGCGACTGCGCGACTATGCCCAGCAGGTGACTAGCGGCGAACGCGAATTCTCGACGCTGGCTATCCTCTACAGCGAGGACCAGTCCACTGCCGTTTATGGCGGCGAAACGGGCTTCCAGAGCCGCTCGGTGCTGCTGCCGGAGTATGCCACGGCAGCCTTTGCCCTGAACGACAACAAGCGTGTTTCGAACGTCATCGAGACCGATGACGGTTTCCACATCATCCAACTCATCGAGAAACGCGGCGACCGTGTGAACACGCGTCACATCCTGCTGCGTCCTAAGGTGAGCGATAAGGACTTGACCGACGCACTGACACGTCTGGACAGCGTGCGCGCCGACATCGTGGCTGGCAAGCACACCTTTGACGAAATGGCGCTGATGCTCTCACAGGACAAGGATTCGCGCAACAACAACGGCAACATGCTCAACGAGAAGACACACAGCAGCCGCTTTGAGATGGCCGACCTGCCCGCCGAGGTGGGTAAGAAAATCAACACGATGCAACCTGGTGAGGTGAGCGAACCCTTTGTGATGCTCAACCCCAAGACGCACCGCGAACAGGTGGCTATCGTTAAGCTGGTGAAGCGTATTGACGGCCACAAGGCCGACCTGGCCGAGGACTACATGATCATTAAGGACATGTGCGAGGCCAATGAGAAGGAGAAAATCATCCATGACTGGGTGGTGAAGAAGCAGAAGAGTGTCTATGTCTATATCGAGGAGGGCTGGCGCGACTGCGACTTCAAGTATGACTGGATGAAAAAGAATTAGGAATGAGGAATTAGCATCCGCTAACGACTGACAACTGACGACAAAAATGGGAAACAAGCGACATATTACCGCTGGCAACCGGTGGCGGCACGTCATTGTGGCAGCATGCCTGATGGCGTTGCTGATGTCGCCCGTGGTGTGGGCCCAAACTCCCCAACGCAACAAGCCCCGCGTGACCACTCCCATAAAAAAACTCCCGGCACCCACCAATCCTCAACCCGCCCAGGCGGCCCGCAAGGGCTCTAAAGGTCCCACGGTGTCGCGTATCACGCCGCAGATTCCCAAGGCCAACCGCAACCAGACGAATAAGGTGTTCCTGGAAAATGCCGATGTGCTCAAAGCCAACGAGGCCATTAGCCGCGACTATCAGGTGCTGAAGGGAAATGTGCGCTTCAGGCGTGGCGACATGTATATGTTCTGTGACAGCGCCTACTTCTATCCCGAGACGAGTTCGCTTGATGCCTTTGGTCACGTGCGCATGACGCAAGGCGACACGTTGTGGGTGTATAGCGACGTGCTGCACTACTATGGAGACCAGGGCGTTGCCGAATTGCGTAACAACGTGCGACTGGAGAACCGAAGCACCACGCTGCTGACCGATGCTCTGGATTATGAAATCAACTCCAACGTGGGCTACTATTTTGATGGTGGCACCATCGTCGATAACCGCAACAATACCGAGTTGAGTTCGCAGTATGGCCGCTATGAGCTGGATACCAAGCAGGCCGAATTCTCGCGTGACGTTCACCTGGTGAACGACCGATACGAGATGTTTACCGACCTGTTGGACTATAACACGCAGAGCCACATTGCCCACATCACTAGCGAAACGTTGATCGTGAGCGACAGCAACACCATCAACACGAAAAACGGCTGGTACAACACCAGTGCCGACGACGCCACACTGTATCAGCGCTCGCTCATCACTGCCAAGGACGGCAAGACGCTGCTGGGCGACACGGTGTATTACAACCGCAAGCGCAATTATGGTGAGGCGCGCGGCAACGTCATCATCACCGACCCGAGCAACAAGGTGATATTGGACGGAGACTACGGCTATCATGACGATAACGCCCATTACAGCTATGTGACACGCAGGGCCCGTGCCCGCGAGTTCTCGCAAAAGGATACTATCTATCTGCATGCCGACACGCTGTGCACCCTCATCAACCATGTGGTGAATGACTCGGTAAACGACTCGGTGCGGGTGCTGCGGGCTTTCAACCAGGTGAGGTTCTACCGCAGCGACGTGCAGGGCATCTGTGACTCGCTGCAGCTAAGCGAGGCCGACACCATCATCAATATGTACCGTCATGCCGTGGTGTGGAACCTGGAGCGGCAAATCTTTGGCGACGAAATCAACGTGCACCTCAACGACAGCGCCGCTGACTGGGCCACGCTGCCCACGGGCGGCTTCATGGCCGAGCATTTGGGCGAAATCTATTATGACCAGCTGAGCGGCAAGAAGATGAAGGCATGGTTTGAAGACAAGGAGCTGCGTCGTCTGGATGTGGACGGCAATGTGCAGGTCATCATGTTCCCGCAGGAAAAAGACTCGACCTACAATAAAATGGTCAATGCCGAGTCGAGCTATATGCGCTTGAACCTCAAGCCCAAGCAGGAAGTGGACCGCATCACCATGTGGCCCGAGGTGTCGGGTAAGGTAACTCCGCTATATCTGGCCAAACGGGCTGACATGTATCTGCCGCAGTTCAAGTGGTATGACGAGCTGAGGCCCAAAACGCCTGAGGATATCTATGACGTGAGCGATGATCTCAAGCAACTCATGCTCAGCATCGAGGGCGGCACACGCCGCCGCTCGGGTAGTAACGCTGGCGCTCCCGAGCCCACAACTCAATCCGCTCCTGATGTGAAAAACCTACAAAAGATCGAAGCACCATGAGCGATGTAATCAAACTCCTGCCTGACTCGGTCGCCAACCAGATTGCTGCTGGCGAGGTGATTCAGCGTCCTGCCAGCGTCATCAAGGAGCTGGTGGAAAATGCCATTGATGCCCAGGCCACTCACATCCAGATCATCCTCAAGGATGCAGGCCGCACCCTCATCCAGATCATTGACGATGGGGTGGGGATGAGCGAGACTGACGCACGCCTGGCCTTTGAACGCCACAGCACGAGCAAGATACGCAGCGCCGACGACCTGTTCACGCTGCGCACGATGGGTTTCCGTGGCGAGGCTCTGGCCTCGATAGCCGCCATCTCACAGGTGGAGCTGCGTACCCGCCGTCGTGATGCCCAGTTGGGGACGCGGCTCGTCATCAACGCCTCGCAGTGCGAGAGCCAGGAGCCTGACATGTGTCCCGCGGGCAGCAACTTCATGGTCAAGAACATCTTCTTTAATGTGCCTGCAAGGCGCAAGTTCTTGAAAACCAATCAGGTGGAGCTGAGCAACATCGTCAAGGAATTTGAGAAACTGGCATTGGTCAACAACGAGGTGGAATTCACCCTCATCCACAACGGCAATGTGATGTACAAGCTGATGAAAGGCACCTTCCGTCAGCGCATCGCCGCACTGATGGGCAACAATATGGACCAACAGCTGCTACCGTTGAACATCGACACGTCGTTGGTGAAGGTTCAGGGCTATATCGGAAAACCCGAGAACGCCCGCAAGCGCAATGCCTTGCAGTTTATGTTCGTGAACGAGCGCTACATGCGTCACCCCTATTTCCACAAGGCCGTGATGACTGCCTACGAGCAACTCATCCCCGAAGGAGAGCAACCCAACTATTTCCTGCGTTTCACGGTAGAGCCCCAGGCCATCGACGTGAACATCCATCCCACCAAGACCGAAATCAAATTTGAGGACGAACTGCCCATCTGGCAGATTCTGGCCGCTGGCGTGAAGGAGACGCTGGGACGTTTCAGCGCAGTGCCCAGCATTGATTTTGACACGCAGGATGCCCCCGCCATTCCCGCCTATAATGAACATGTTGAGGTGCATCACCCCGAAATTTCGGTCGATTCGTCCTATAACCCTTTCAAGACGCAGAGCCCGGCTCCCGCAGGCAATAAAAGCCGTGAGCATGCCCCTGCCCGCCAGACGATGAGCAACTGGGACGAGCTGTTTGCCAATTTTGAGCGCAAGAAACGCGAGGGACTGGAGCAGCAAGTGGGGCAGGGAACCGATGAACCGGCTCCTGTGGTGGAAAATAAAGCACAACAGCCCATTTTGCCGATGGATGGAATGCAATCGGTATATCTGCAGCTCAAAGGACGCTACATCCTGTCGCCTGCCAAATCCGGCCTGATGGTCATTGACCAGCATCGGGCTCACGTTCGGGTGCTGTTTGATCGCTACATCGGGCAAATCCACACGGGTAATCTGTCATCGCAGACTATCCTGTTCCCCGAAGTACTCCACTTGAGTCCTGCTCAGGGCGTGGCGTTGCAGGAACTCCTGCCCGAGATGGAGCAGATGGGCTTCCAACTGGCTAACCTGGGTGGGAACGATTGGGCCATCAATGCCATCCCCGCCGGTATCGACGGTGTTGAACCCGCTGCGATGGTGCAGCAGATCATTGAATCGGTGGATAACGGCGGCATGCCCCTGAAGCGCCGCTTGCAGGAACACCTGGCGCTCACTGTGGCCCGTTCGGCGGCAATTCCCGTTGGGCGGACGCTCCAGCAGGAGGAAATGGACGTGCTGGTAGCCGACCTGCTGCGTCTGCCGGAACCCAATTACACACCAGATGGGAAAACCATTATCACGGTCATCCCCATGGAACAAATCACTAAATTGTTTTAATCATGTTTGATACACAAAAGATAACCCGCGAAAGCGACCTATATAACCTGCATACCCACACACAGTTCTGTGACGGCCATGCTCCGATGGAGGACTTTGTGACCGAGGCTATTGCCCTCGGCTTCACCCATCTGGGCTTTACTCCTCACTCGCCCATTTCGGTCAAGAGTCCGTGTAACATGAGCCGTGAACAGGTCGATGAGTATTTTGCCGAGATGGAGCGCTTACGCCGCACCTATGGCCACCGCATCAACCTGTACACAGCCATGGAAATAGACTATGTGAGCGTGGGTGACGGCCCCGCCAGCGACTATTTCCTGCAGTTGCCGCTGGATTACCGCATCGGGTCGGTGCATTTCATCCCAGCCATCAATGACCCCGACGTGATGGTCGATATCGACGGCAAATTCCCTGATTTCAAGGTCAGAATGGGGAAGTATTTCGATGGAGACATCGAGTATGTGGTCAAGACCTTTTATTCCCAGATGATGGCGATGGTGGATGAAGGCGGATTTGACATTGTGGGCCACATGGACAAAATCGGTTTCAATGCGAGCATGTACCTTGACGGTATCGATGAGGAACCGTGGTATGACAAACTGGTCATCGACCTGTTTGAAAACATCATGGATAACCACCTGGTCATCGAAATCAATACCAAGGCATGGCTGCAGCGCAACAGGTTTTATCCCAACCTGAAGTATTTCGGTATGCTCAAGCGCTTTAATGCCCCTGTAGTGATTAACAGCGATGCCCATTATCCCACGCTGCTCAACAGTGGCCGCATGGAGGCCCTCAAACTCCTCAACGTGCTGTAAATAACAAAAATTTAAGAGATATGACAACGAGAATCAATGTTAAGGTATGGGCGCTGGTCCTGCTGTTTGCCACATTGCTGCCCGCGGTGATGAGAGGACAGGATTTCACCAATAAGGACACGCTGCGCTATGTTGACGCGATGAATTACAGGATGATCAACTGGGCGTTTGACCGCACACTGGCGTCGCGCATCCCGCTCAACTTCAAGGATAGCGTGCGCCCCACGTTGTGGGACCGTGCCTACTGCACCAGCGGCAAAGGTTTCCGTTTTGCCACCAACTCCACTGCCATTGCCGTGCGCTACAACCTGTTGACCAACATGCACATGATGCACATGGCCGACACGGGCATCAAGGGTACCGACCTCTATATCTGGGATGAAGACACCCACAGCTGGCAGTTCGTGAACTGCAACCGCCCCGTGCGCATCGACAACGATATCCGTCCTCGCCAGGATTCCATCCAGACCAAGGTGTATGTGGACCGACTCGACGGCAAAATGCACGAGTACATGATTTATCTGCCGCTCTATGACGGCGTGCGCTGGATAGAAATCGGCGTGGACAGCAGCGCTGTCATCACGCAGCCCATGCTCGACTCGCCGCATCAGGGCAAGAAGTTTGTATTCTACGGCACAAGCATTCTGCAGGGCGGTTGTGCCTGCCGGCCCGGCATGGTGGCCACGAGCATCATCCAGCGCGACCTGGATGTGGAATGCGTCAATCTGGGTTTCAGTGGCGAGGGCAAGATGGACTCCTGCATGGCTCGTGCCATGGCCTCGATCCCCGATGTGGCCGCCTACATCCTGGATCCCATCCCCAACTGTACCAAGGACATGTGTGACACGTTGACCTATGGCTTTGTCAACATCCTGCGCACGCTGCGTCCCGAGATGCCCATCTTCATGGTCGAGGGGCAGATGTACAGCTATGCCAAGTACAGCGCCTTCTACAGCGAGTATCTGCCAGCCAAGAACAACGAATACCACAAGAATTACCTGAAGCTGAAACAAGATAACCCCAATAACCTGTATTACATCACCTGCAAGAACCTCTACGGCCCCAATAATGAGGGTACAGTCGACGGCATCCACTTGACCGACATCGGTTTCTGGTGGTATGCCCAAAAACTGGAACCATACCTGCGTGCGGTGCTCGATGGCACCACCATCCCCCAGGAACCCGGCGTGGACGACCCCCGATAATTAAATAAACTACGAATTTCGCGAATTAAACCCATTATTGACATTATAGTTATTCGTTTAATTAGCGTAATTCGCATTAGCCCGCAGGATTAGGCCTGCTGTTATATCTGTTACATCGTTCTCTTCTTATTGTGTCAATATCATGGATTTTGACGCAGTTATTGTGCATTTGCCGAAAAAGCATTATTTTTGCGATGGATAATCAAGCAAAATGAAACCCGATTATTCATTTGAACCGTCTCTTCTTTAATAAACTAATAAACAATGAAAAATCATATTATATTTCTGCTTTGCTTAAGCATGTTATTACCGTGCTTTGCTCATGGGTTTGAACAGCCAACAGAGTTGCCTCTTGAATCGAATGTCAATCGTGCTTTGACGGGAGACGTTGACCATGATGGACGAATATCGATTGCGGATGTTGTCCTTCTCATCGATTACCTTTTATCTGGCTCATCAGATACCCCTGTTGCTGCCGATGTGGATTCTGATGGTGTCGTGTCGATTGCCGATGTGGCCTCTCTTATTGATTTTATCTTAAGTGGACAGGAGATATACGAGATTTCCTCGGCCTACTACTACATTGGCACCAGTAACAACTGGATCCCCTATGATGCGACCTATAAGCTCGACAACGGTGGCGTCGACGTGCAAACCAATCCCGTGTTCACTGTAGTGATTCCCGCTACTGGCGGCTATAACTGGTTCAAGATCTATCCTCAGGAGACCATGGACGTTGCTGAGGCTGATTTCTGGAACGCTGACTTTATCGGATATTCCCAGGATGGCGCCAACGGGATGAGTGGATCCTTTGTAGAAGGTCCCAATGATCAGGTAGCCTTCTCGTTCAAGTTGCCTCCCAGCACCACAGCTGTCGGCTATCGCTTGTCCTTTGATATGAGAAACCGCACCTTTGAGTTTGAGCCAATCTCAGCCTCCGATACTGCCCAGGCCAATGAATTGTTCAAGAAGTGCTATGATTATGTTAATGGGCGCGTCCATATTGACGCCATGTACAGCGGATATACGGATTATGTGCGTCAATTGTGGACTGCCAATGTGCTGACCACCGACGAGGGCATCTGCGCTTGGGGTGATCCAGGCGTCCCCGAGCTCAATTTCAATCACTATGATGCCAACCACCCGATGTTGGCGGGTTTTTACCAAGCATTGTATGGTTGCATTGACGTCTGCAATGAATACCTGGAAGCTTTCTATGACTTTGATGCCACCAAGTCGGCCGAGGTTCGTTTCCTGCGAGCGTTGCACTACTTCTATCTGCTTGACTGCTGGGGCAATGTGCCGCTGATCACCACAACTGGTGTGGATAAACCGTCGCAATCGACGCGTGTCGAGCTTTTCCAATGGCTGGAGCAGGAACTGCTCAGCCTGCATGACGGGTTGTGTGAACCTGTGACACGCCACGAGGGTGAATCGGATTATGGCCGCGTTGACCGTGACGCCGCCAATCTGTTGCTGGCGCGTCTGTACCTCAATGCACAGGTATATACCGGCGTGGCGCGCTGGGCCGATGCCGCTCGTTATGCCAAGATGGTCATCGACGGCCCCCACAAACTGCACACCCAGAGTTTTGCCGGCAACGGCATAGACGGCGTTTATCGTGAGTACACGCCATACCAGATGCTATTTATGGGCGACAATGGCAATACCAGTGCCGCGGACGAAGCCGTTTTTCCGCTACCCCATGATGGCCTCCGGGCTGACAATTATGATTACGGATGGGGTGGAAATATGTTCCTGATAGCATCGACTTCTGATTGGAATATCCACGAGGATCCTTATGATGATTCTGCAACCAACGGTCTGTATGATAACAATTATTGGGCAGGCAACCGTGCCCGTCCCCAGCTGGTTCGCCAGTTTTTCCCCAATGACGATGCTCCTGTTGGGAAACCGGGCTATATGGTGGCAAAATTGGGAGGGGATGACCGTGCGTTGTTCAACACCAGTCGTTACCGCACCTTGGAGAATACTGATCCCAATTATTTCTCGAATGGTTATGCTGTTGTCAAATTCAACAACTTCAAGACCGATGGCAGCAAGGGTAGTAGCAGAACTTTTCCTGATGCGGATTTCTTCCTGATGCGTTCGGCTGAGGCCTATTTGACATACGCTGAGGCGCTGACCTGTCAGGCGGGAGGCGTTGTCCCCGCCCAGGCCGTCGATGCCCTTAACGCTATCCGTGGCCGTGCTCATGCCCAACAGCATGCGTCTTACACCCTCAACCAGATTCTTGATGAGTGGAGCCGTGAGTTCTACTTTGAGGGCCGTCGCCGCATGGATTTGATCCGTTTCAACCGCTATTGCGGAATTACCGATTACCAGTGGAGCTGGAAGGGCGGTGTCTTGGACGGACGCGACTTCGCTGCCTTCCGCAACTTGTTTGCCATACCTTCCGACGTCATGGCCGCTAACCCCAATTTGGTTCAGAATCCCGGTTATGAATACGAGGCGGCTCAGGCCATAACATTTGACTTGAGTACCCCTGTGAACACGTTGGTTGACATTGATGATTATCTTTACATCCCATTTGAGTGGTCTGAACCCGACTACTTCTTGCCTTCTTCTTTATCTTATCGTTTAGAGGTGTCTTCCACCAACGAGTGGAATGTCTCTATTGATGAAGCTGCCGCCGACAATACCGGCGAATTGGTGGCCGATTATACGGTCTTAACACCGACTTTCCGGTCATTAAGCTGTGAGATATCGGTAGAAGAATTGAACTGGGCTCTTACGCGGATATGTCAATGGTCCGAGGATAATGTGCCTGACAGACAGCCTGTGTATGTGCGTTGTGTGGCCAATGGCAGATATTATTCCAATGTGCTGAATCTTGAGCTCAAACCATATTATATGGAATCAGCCGGTCCGCCCATCAATTTGTGGTATCTCGTGGGTAACTGCATCGGTAGCGAGCCGTGGTGCAACGGTAGCGTCAACGATATAGGCTCCGGCATCATTCCGACCTATCCCGCTTACGATACCGACGGCACGTTAATGCCTGGCTGCTCCAGGTATATCGGCTATTTCCCCGAGGGCGGCCAGTTCAAGTTCGTCCATGAGCCCGGCAGCTGGGACGAGCAGCTCAACTTCACCAATGTGAAGAACCCCGACTTATTCTTGTCGGACGAGGATAGCGACAACCACAACATCGGCATCATCGAGTCCGGCTATTACAGCATCCTGATTGATGCAAACAATGACATCACCATCGAGAAGTGCTGGCAAGAGCCTACCTTTTACTGGCGGATCTCCATGCCTGGCGACTATCAGGACTGGATGCCTGGGAGCAGTACGATGAACGCTGTCAGCACCTTGTGGGACCAGATTAACCACGATTGGGTTACCAAGGTGACCTTTGCCCAGGATGCCGAGGTAATGTTTGCCGCTAACGGCGGGTGGGATATGTTTTGGGGCAATGCCACCGACTTCCCCTACGGCTTGGGCACCCAGAATGGGGGCAACATCAGGGTTCCCGCCGGCACTTACACCGTGATGTTCAACGACATCATGGGTACCTATTATTTTGTTGATTTAAATGCCGTTTCCGAACCTTATTACCCCTACGAGCGCTATACCCCCAGTATTTCGAGTGCCTACTACTACATCGGCTCCAGCAACGGTTGGACCCCGCGTGACGCGACCTATAAGCTCGACAACGGTGGCGGCGACGTTCACGCTAATCCCGTGTTTACCGTGACTGTTCCCGCCACGGGCGGTGACAACACGTTCAAGATTTATCCTCAGGAGACCATGGAGGCCGACGGGGACGAATTCTGGGACTCGGACTTCATCGGCTATTACAGCGAGGGCTCCAACGGGATGAGCGGCACCTTTGTAAAGGGCCGCAACGATCAGGCAGCTTTTTCATTTGTCATCCCCGCAAGCATCCCCGCCGATAGCTATAAGTTGACATTTGATATGAAGAAACGCACCTTTATGTTCAAGGCTATCGAGGGACCGGTTGAACCGGTTCTTCCCGACTTGTGGTACTTGGTGGGTTCAGGTTTCGGTGACGGCTCCTGGAGCAATCTGGGTGCCGATGACGTCGGCGTTTCGTTGGTTCCCATGTTTGGCGTGCCTGGCTCGGCCGACCTCTTGAAATGGGTCGGCTATCTCGAAGCCAACACGATGTTCAAGATCATCCACACTCCCGGCGAGAGCGAGCAGCTCAGTATGGTTGACGGTGTGATAGCCCTCAATAATGGCGACGGTGGCAATATCCGTGTCACCGATGCGGGCTACTACGAGATTACGGTCAACACCGACACCCATGAAGTGACCATCGGAAGGGTAGACATCACTCCTGGCGTCTATGGCACGATTGGCATGCCTGGTTCCTACCAGGGATGGTTGCCCGGCGCAAACCTGATGACAGCCGTGAACACCAAGGTCGAGAACCACGACTGGATCGTGAAGGACTTCACCATGACCGAGTACACCGAGCTCAAGTTCACTGCCGACGGCAGTTGGAACATGAATTGGGGTGATTCTGCCTTCCCCCTCGGCTTGGCTATTCAAAACGGTCCCGACGTCCCCGTCGCCCCCGGCACTTACACGGTGATGTTCAACGACATCCTGGGTTACTACTACTTTATGATGCAATAACAGGAAAGAAATGATGTGGTAGTTGACCTTTTTATGCTAATTGCACGATTTTTACTAATTGCGCTAATAGTTTTATGAGTAATTGGCTTTGCCGAGTTGTTGGTTCGTGAAATAAGGCATATTAGCGTAATTAGTAGTTTTTTAGAAAAATGAAACCGAAGAAAAGCCATTACATACAGGACCTCATCCTTGAGGGTGAACACGAGCATCAGGATTTCAAATACCAGATTACCGATGCCCGCAAGATTGCCCGCTCTATTGCCGCCTTTGCCAACAACAGCGGCGGCCATCTGCTCATTGGTGTGAAAGACAACGGCAACATTGCCGGTGTGCGCAGCGAGGAAGAAATCTACATGATTGAGACGGCGGCACAGATGTATTGCCGCCCCGAGCAGAAGGTGACTTTTAAGGTGTTCAACATCAATGGCAAATCGGTTGTCAAGGCCGATATCGCCGAGGCTGCCGAGAAACCCGTGGAGGCTCCTGACGACAATGGCGTGTGGCACGTCTATTACCGTGTTGCCGACGAGAATGTGCTCGCCAGCCGCCTGCATGAGCGCATCATGAGCCATGACGGCAATGGAGAAGCTCAACCCGACGACACCATCAGCTACAGTGAGCGTGAGCAGGTTCTTCTGCAATATCTGCGTGAGCATGGAGGTATCACGCTCGAGGGTTTCAAACGCTTGGCTCACGTCAGCGAGGAGTCTGCAACCCAAACGATTGTTGCTCTATACGGCATGGGCGTGGTGGACGTGAAATATCACGATGGCGACTGCTTGATCGTTGGTGTGTGAATGTCTTGAAATAAAAAATCAAAACCGCTGGAGTTGGAACTTCAGCGGTTTTTGATTTTATGGTTGACCTTCCTGTTTTAGAAGGGCAGGTCGTCGCCTGTGCCAGCCTGGTCAAAAGGCGTGTCAACGGGAGGCGGAGCGGGAACGCCATCGGGCGTCGGTGCGGGCGCTGCTGCGGGTGGATAGGGTGCAGGCGCTGCCGTTGCCATGTTGGGATCTTCCTTCATGGCCTTGAAGCCGCGGATGTCGGTGTACCAGCGTCCGTTGAACTCGCGGCTCTCGATATCGTAGCTCAGCGTGATGACGTCACCCACCTCAAGGGGGTATTGGTCAGCGCGGTCGCCAAAGAAGTCGAACTTCACCTTGCGGGGATAGCTGTCGAGGGTTTCCAGGACGTATTCCTGCTTTTTCCACGCGTTGCCAGCCTTGGACGTTCCGCTTTGGAGTTCCAGCTTCTGGATAATCTTTCCTTTAATGTCCATATTCTCTATAGTTTTCAGTTTTCAGTTTTCAGTTTTCAGTTTTCAGCGGCATCCGCAATCAACTGAAAACTGATGACTGAAAACTAGTCAATTACTTGCTCTCCTCGGCGAGGGCCTTGATGATAGCCTGTACTTGCTTCCATGCCTTGTCCACAGCGGGGATGTGGCAACGCTCGGCGGGCGAATGAACATCCTGCAGGGTGGGGCCGAAGCTGATCATCTCCATATCGGGACGTACCTTCAGGAACAGGCCGCACTCCAGACCGGCGTGGATAGCACGAACATTGGGGAGAACAACGAAGAGCTTATCCCACTGTTCGGTGGACACTGTCAGCAGATGACTGTCGCTGATGGGCTCCCAGCCTTGGG
>JAEEGL013687227.1_pt1 | contig 14253 bp, 13 predicted proteins | sample 9134231 | NCBI WGS metagenome assembly JAEEGL01 (sample SAMN16246548, study PRJNA631951) | gut metagenome | biome: gut microbiome; feature: rumen; material: fiber-attached | host: Bos | place: Iran: Karaj | collected 2018-10 | reverse complement strand
TGGCGTCGACAATACTCGGCTGGCAACGGCCCGGGAAGATAGATTGCTGCCGGATTAAATTCCTCGATAGCTCAGTCGGTAGAGCGTTCGGCTGTTAACCGAAATGTCACAGGTTCAAGTCCTGTTCGGGGAGCCAAAAGGGTTGTCTCAAATGAGACAGCCCTTTTTTCGTGCTTTCATTTTCGAAAGCTATTATCCGTTATCGGATGTATCGCCTTCACCTTCGATCTGAAGCTCGAATCCGTAATCTTTTCCATCCAGACTTGATATGGCATTTCCCATATCATATGAGACACGAATATACTCAATATTTTTGAGTTCGAGCACCGGTGTTAGATCTGTGATGCCCTGATTCCACGGGATCCATATTTCTGTCAGGCCGGGATGACTTCTGATGAATTCGGCGAAGAGTTTATTACTGTCTGTATTGTTATTGCTCATAAATGAATTACAGAACTCTATACGGCGGATCTCAGTATTTTTCAAATAATTAATGTAATTAATCTCATCCACGTCATTGAGTTTGATAATGTTCAGTAAAGGTATCGAGGCAAGCGGTGAGTAGTCACTGACAGGAGCGCCGCTTAAGAATAAATTCAACCCACCCTGTTCTGATGCGTAAGTATAGTTAAATGCCTTCAACGGAGATATATCACTTACGTTTGTGTCTTTGATATCCAGTTCGATCAGGTACGGAAGATTCTGCACACCCTGTATGCTGCTGACAGGACAACCGTTAAGGCGGAGATATTTCAGCTGCTGGCAGGCAAAAACTGCGGAAGCATCTGTCAGAGAATAACAGTAAGACACCTTGAGTTCTTCCAGTTCGGAGAAAATCTGGATACCGTCGAGATTATTAAGAGGCTGGTCGTACAAGGTGAGATACTTTAAATTAACAAGCTTGCTCAATTTTCCGAGATCGGTAATCGTTCCTTCACCATACTCGAACGGGACAGCTTCATCAGTCTCATAATCGTGGTAAAGAAGGACAGTCTTACCGGCTTCATTATCCCAGGATTCCCAGATATCACCGCGTTCAAGATCGATCAGAGTGTCACCGACTATACAGAGATTATCAACACGGCGCAGCAACGCATCCGGAAGTGTCTCTATCTCACCGATGTTCAAAAGTTTAACCGTACTGTTATTTGATTCCCAGTCTCCTTCAGACTCTGTTATCTTATAGTCTTTATAACAGCCTGAACTCACAAGTTCCTCAGCCTGATCCACAAGGTGTGCGGGAACACCGAGGTGAGATCCTTTGACGTTTTTCAGCGGTGACAGGTCGTACAGCTCATTAAGGCCGGTAAGCGTCAGATCCACGCCGTTTCCGTTATTGATCCCTTCCAGGAAAGAAAGGTCATTGAGTCCGTCAATGTACTCCAGAGTAAGCTGGTTGACTTTTCCGAATGAACTCATGTCAGGGAAAGTGTACATATTTGAAAGATTAAGATGATTAAGATATGCGCCTTCCAATGCCGAGAAATCCGTCAGACGCTGACAGTTGCCTATATAAAGCCCCAGTTTTTTACCGTTGCCGAATGCTGTGGGGAGACCCTCAATACCATCAAGTGAAGTAAGGTACTGGCAGTCGGAAATGGAAAGGAACTGCAGAGAGTAATATGGTTTGATCCCTGTAAGATCATTCAGGTCACAATCGACAATGTGGAGATCGGAAAGATCGTCGGGAAGAATGCTGAGATCCACATTTCCGCATGAGACAAGTTCAAGTTTGTTGATCTTCGCATTTTCGATAAAGGGCAGAATAACGGAGACATCACCGTAATTACCGTTCTCGCTGTGAGGATTGATGTGAAGATAAGTATATTGACTGATGTACTGAAGTCCCGAATAATCCATGATCTCACCCGAGAATTCAAATGTTATCTCTTTCTGGTTTTCGGAAATGCCCTTTAAAAATTCCATATCATTCAGGTGGCATGCCTGAAGCTGGATGTTGCGCAGTTTGGGGAGATCTTCAAGGAAAGAAGCATCCTGAAGCGCATCCTGGTTGAAGTCACACTGAACCCAGAACTTCTCAAGCGAGGTACATCCTGCCACGGGTGAATAATCGGTTATATTGGGAGAATAGCCGATATAGAGTTCCTTCAGTTTCTTCAGATTCTCTACAGCGGAAATTTCAGTAATATCATCCTGGTATTCGATACTCAGATACAGGAGATTCTCCGAATCCTCAAGGAAAGAAAGATCAGATATGAGCGTACCTGAGATCTCAAGTTCCTGCAGACCATGATAGCCTTTAAGCGCATCAAGGCTGACGGGAGAATCAAAATCTCCTCCAATAAGACTCAGTTTTTTCAATCCCGGAGGAGCAAAGCCGCTCAGCTCAGCTTCAGACGGCCCGTAGAATTCAAGATCAACATCGATAAGATCTTCACAGCCTGTAAGGGGCGAGAAGTCAGTCACAGATGATCGAAAACTTGAAAAGCCCCATATTTTCGAGCCTTTAAGCCAGTTAAGGCTATCGATGCTGCAGTCTGCTATCCTGACATCACCGCCGTTGAGCATGCCGCTCAGATCCGGCAGCGCCGATGCATCGCAGTCTACCAGGACCAGATTAAGATACTTAAGACTTGGCATAAGAGATAAGAACTGAAGATCATCGTAATGAGTCATCCGGTATTCATGACCGTCATCTTTACTGAACCAGTGAACGCCGTCATCACCTAATGAACTGTATGAATTTGTATACATGCCGATCTGATCCTGACCGTAGGTACTGTACTGGAAAGAATCTCCAACTATGGTTACGCAGGTGATCATGGACAGATCCTCATTTGTAAGTCCGGCGAGCGTATCGGGGATAACGATATCTGACTGAGTTTCAGAAGGAATGACCGGTTCTTCAGTTATCCGGCCTGCTTTCCAGATCAGGAATCCCGAGACTAAAGCGATCACTGCTGCCGCTGCTATTAGAATTACCGGCAATATGTTTTTCTTTGCAGGCAGCGCCGCGATTATTCTCTCAGCGATAAGTTGTGTATTCCTTCCGGTGGCCGGGATGATATTGCGCGAATACAGAGCGTTCTTGATCGTATCAGGCACGGGAGTGTCATCAAGTCTTATGGGAAGGACATTTTCAGCGCCTGTGCTGATAAGGTTCAGCAGGGCATCGGTTGTATCTTTGTCGTCGTAAAAGTTCTTCGACAGCGCGGCAAGCGTTATGCCTTTTTTACTGATAGTTCTGCCGGACTCCGATATCTTAAGCCCGTTAGTACGGAGCTGCTCCAGAACAGGTGCCAGGAGTTCCTTGTCGGCCTCAGTGAATAATACATAGATCTTTGCATAGTGTTTTGACATAATCCCACCCCGAAATCAATCTGTCAGAATAACATCGAAAGGAGCATTGCTGCTCCATTTTAACGGAAGCATATCGCGGCTTACCGTAACCGTTTTCAGAGCCGGAAGCCCTTCCAATGGTGTCATATCCTTTATGTTCGTGTGTTCAAGGTTAATGACTTCAAGGCTCGGAAGATCTGTGAGCCCGCTTATATCATTTATATTGCTGCCCGAAAGGTTGAGTTCACGGAGCAGTACCAGTCCGTTCAGTCCTGAAATCCTGTTAAGAGACTGGCATACCAATGCGAGTTCCTTAAGCTGTGTCATATCACTGAATAAAGAGAGATCGGAGACCTGTCCGGTAATGACCGGCGCGCCGTTTACGCGACATACACCGTCTGTGTCGAATGCAACATTATTCATATCATCAGTTACCATGTTTCCGCAGAAATACAGGGCTTCTATCTCTGAAAGCTGCCAGCGGTTTATCTCTCCGCTCTGACTGCCAAGTGCCGTCCGGACAGCACGCTCCTGCTGGCTGTCGGGAAAACTGATCGCAAAGTATTTCTCGGCTTCTCCGATATTAACGACAGGAACCGGTGTCGGTGTGGGAACAGGTGTTGCCGCTGCCGTCTCAACTGTGGGTTCAGGCTGCTTTACGGGATCCCAGCGTCCCGTGACCAGAGCGCCCAATACACATGCGGCTGCGACGAATACCAGTATTGAAGCCGTGAGCCCCGCGGCACGCCAGGGTATCTTCTCGGAAACTGTGACGTGAAAACGTTTCGTAAGAAAGCCTGATCTCAAGATTGCGTCCGCGCGCTCTTCTGATGTCCCGAGCAGGGGAATGATCTGCATATCCTTAAATATTTCCTGCCATCTTTCTTCTATGGGTACGTCTTCCAATGTGATTATAAGAATGGCTTTATTAAGACGCGAAGCGGTCATCATCTCGCTGTAGCAGTTGGGCGATTCCATTGAACGTTTGGAGAGGAAAAACAACACGCGTTCACAGCTGTGCATATGCGAAGAGATATTGGCCGGCCAGTCACTGCCGGCAGGAATGCCTTCGTCATACCACAGGCGGTAACCCTTTTCGTGAAGAATGCGGATAGTGCTTACTACCTCATCAGACTGGCGGTGCGCGTAGCTGACAAAGAGAAACGGACGGGTTCCTTCATAAGGCTTAAAGAAATCACTCATGTAAGGTCTCCTCCGCTCAACGCGAACGTATATCCGTCAGGGAGATCCTCTGTATGCATTACCGCCTGCTGAGGAAGCACTATCTTCTCCAGCGATGGAAACCGTGACAGTTCATTCCAGTCTTCAGGAATACCTGACAGGTTAAGTGATGTGATTCCGGACACCAGTTCTTCAGTGATCACACCGCCGTCTGCCTCTTCACGGACAGCGGATTCGATGATGGTGTCTGTGAAAAACACTTCATCCTGAATTTCCGGCTCGTCCTTTTGAAACCAGTGGAAAAAAGCAAATCCCGCAAAAGCTGTCACAGCTGATAATGCAGTCAGGATCAGGAATCCCTTTGTAAGGATCCCCGTAATATCGTATTTGCTGACATTTACCGGAGCGCCGATCATATCCTGCGAAAATCCTTCCGCATGTATTACCGCGCTCTCGATCTCCTCATCACTGTGCAGCTTAAACAAAGGTATTTGCTGCACACTTTCACGCAGTCCCATCGGTAACCGCCTGTCTGTTCCGTCAGGATCAAGAGCGAGAATCGGGCGGCCGAATTTCTGATTGACGAGGACATTGCTCTTGGTATCTTTATCCGCGCATACAGCGTCAGACAGGTAAAGAACTGTCAATGCGGCTTTGGAGGACATCATCTGTCTTTTGAGGAGTTCTTCGGAATTACCGGCGGGACCGGTGCAGAACCATATGCGGCAGCCACGGGCAAGGAGCGGATGGATAATGCGCCACACTTTAGAAGAGTCTGCCTCGGCAAAGGCAAAATACATGTAGGGTTCATCTCCTGTATAAGGAGAGACTTTGGATTGCCAGTTCTTCATGTGCGCTTATCTTTCCGCTGCCGCAGTCTGCGGCAGGCGAATTTCCGGGATCTTATCTCATATCCGGAAATGATCAGGACCTGCAACTCATATATTTCGTATTATCTCATATAAGACAGTTTGATTAAAAGACTTTAATCTAATAAAATTATATGTATCAGTTCCGATATCATCATTTTCAAAGGAGGCATAATATGGGCTTATTCTCGAATCTTTTTGGTAACGACGGCAAGGATATTGACAGTGCTTTGAGCAAGATGAAGAACCTGGCTGAAGACATCATGGATGACGGTCAGATCAACTCCCAGCCGGGTCAGCAGAGTAAGCCTTACGCACCGCCGGCAGGCACCGCGGAGCCTCTGAATACAAGGAGACCGGAGCCTGTAGTTGCAGACGGACCTTCCGGTGATTCCTGGGGTCCCGTTATGCCTGCTGAAGAGAATCAGTTTAATTCAGGTCTAAGTTACAGTGACTATTTCACCGGAATATTCGAAAAGGAATTCGGATCTTACTCGATCGATAAGCAGAGCTTAAGAGACGGAAAGGCAATGCTCTATACATTCAGCAGGGACGGTGTAAAAAAGCTTGTCGTTGAAGTTATCTCCGACAGAAGCAATCCTTATAAATACAGAAAAGATTGCAGGACCCAGGGCATTGCGTATCTCCGGTATTATTACGATCATGACGGCTGGTGGAACACGAAGTCTTATGTGACAAGGCGTACGGCGAATGCTCTCGGCCAGTGACAGGTATTGCATTATCTGAATAATGGTCTTTATCTTTGAGCGTCCCTGAACGGACGCTCTTTTTATATATGTGCCAAGTTAAGTTTAAGTTAAGGTTTAACGATTTTGAGGTTAAGGTTCGTTCTTTAGAATGATGCTCATAAAGGACGGAACGGAATGTTCTTAACGAGATAAAAGAAAAGAGGTCGCAAATATGTGGAGCATTAGGAATGTTAAACAGAAGGGTAAGAAAGCATTTACCCTGAATTTCTGGAAGTGTGTATTGGTCGCTTTGATCCTCAGCATAGTAATCGGATCGGCAGGCGGCAGCAGCGGATTCAACGGAGGTTCTATCCCTGCACTGACAGACAGATTCGAAAGCGACGATGTGGTCGATTCGGATGATCTGGTTGAAGATATTTCAGATGATTTTGATATAGATATCGGTTCCGATACTTTCCATTTCAACTATGATTTTGATGAAGACGGTGCGAAGTTGGCAGGTGCGCTTATAGTATTGATCGTTCTCTGCATCGTAATATGGATCGTAGCAACAGTTATCAGTCTGTTGATCAAATACTTACTCCTTACACCGTTTGAATACGGATGCCGTAAGTTCTTCAGAAAGAATCTTGATGAACCCGCCAAGCTCAGCAATATCGTCTATGTATTCAGCCCAAACTACAAGAACGTTGTAAAGACAGCTTTCTTAAGAGATCTGTTCATCTGGCTCTGGAGCCTCCTGTTCATCATCCCGGGCATCATCAAGTCATATGAGTACAGACTGGTACCTTACATCATCAGCGAGAATCCTTCAATGAACTACAAGGATGCGCTGGCAGAGAGCAAGAAGCTCATGATGGGCAATAAGTGGAAGTCATTCGTACTTGATCTCTCATTCATCGGTTGGGATATCCTCTCAGCACTTACACTCGGAATGCTTGAGATCTTCTTCGTAGGACCTTACAAGGCTTCAACAGATGCAGCACTCTATGAGACACTTAAGTATGGTATCGATGCCAAGTGATCATGCGGAATAAGAATGGATTATATTCAGGGAATAGGAATAGATTAAGTCCGGGGAATAGGAATAGGTTATAATAAGGTCAGCCGGAGGAGATTCGTCTCCTCCGGTCGGCTTTGGAAATGGAGATTTATTATGGATTACAAGGTTTTGATCGCAGATGATGAGATGGAGATAAGAAATCTCTTAAGGCTCTATCTCGAGAACGACGGCTTTCAGGTAATGGATGTCGCTTCGGGAACAGAAGTCGCGGGCGCTATGGAAAGCTTTAAGCCCGATATCGTTCTGCTTGATATCATGATGCCCGGCAAGGACGGTATCCATGTACTGAAGGATATCAGGGAAGCAAGCAATGTCCCGGTCATGATAATATCCGCAAGGACTGCCGATGCCGAGAGGATACTCGGACTTAACGTCGGTGCCGATGATTATATCTGCAAGCCTTTTAATCCTTTGGAAGTTGTTGCCAGAGTCAAATCCTCCCTGAGAAGATATTATTCTTTCGGAGGCGGGGAAGAACAGAAGGAGAAGGTCTCCTGCGGCAATCTCGTTCTTGATACGGAGAAGTGTCTTCTGCTCAAGGATGGAACGCCTGTCGAACTTACTTCCGTGGAGTATAAGATCATTGAGCTTTTTATGATGCATCCCGGAAAAGTGTTCACGAAGCAGCAGATCTATGAATATGCCTGGGGCGAGGATTATTTTGTCGCCGATAACAATATAATGGTCGCGATAAGCAAGCTCAGGACAAAACTGGATGACGATCCGTCAAGATATATCAAGACGCTCAGAGGTCTTGGTTACCGTCTGGAAGCCTGAATTACAGGCTTTGTAACATTGTTACAGAGGGGTTAGTTAATGGGAAAATATCAGAAGAGCATGGAAAAACAACTGAAGAGCTTTTTGCTTGCAAGGTTTTTTCTTATTCTTGCCATAGTCAGCGTGGCCGAGCTGATCATCGTATTCCTGACTAATGAATACCTAGTTCCTTCACTCGTCATGATCTCGAAATACGATTCGATAATCCTGATCGACGGAGCCGAAGGACTTTTTATCGTTGTCTTTGTCCTGATCGCCACACTTATCGTGAAGAAGATCTTTCCGCTTTTAAGAATATCTGCTGTCGATGTGAATATCTTTCTTGAAAAGATCCTGTCAAAAAGGGGATTTACCGGACTTGATTCTTCTGATGCGACAGAGACGATCCGGGCAATCAGCAGTAATCCCAAAGCTGTATTGTCGATCATCCTTTCAGGACTTCTGGTGGCGGTGATACTTATCCTTCCGTATATTATCGGAGGCGTGATCTTTTCAATCTCCGTGGCAAAAGGTATTAGAAGGCTCCAGCGCGAGAAAGAGGAGGAAAGGAAAAAGGAAGAGAAGCGCCGTTATCTGATGATCTCCAATATCGTTCATGATCTGAAGACTCCGATGACCACGGTTTACGGTTATGCAAAGGCAATAAATGACGGGATCGTTCCCGAGAATAAGCAGAAGGAATACCATGAAGCGATCATGGCAAAGACTGAAAGGATGAACGAAGTCGTCGTCATGCTCCTGGATTATGTAAAGCTTGACAGCGAAGGCTTTACGATAAAGAAAGAACAGATAGATATTTGTGAACTCGTACGCACCTGCTGCGCTTTCAGTTTTACGGATATTGAAGCAGCGGGAGATGAGATCGATGTTGATATCCCGGAACATGTCATCTATATCAGGGCTGACAAAATACAGTTATCACGTGTTATTACAAATCTTATTACGAATGCGATAAAGCATAATCCCAAAGGAACGAAGATCAAAGTGGCAGTTACGTCAGATTCATCGTCTTCCGCTGAAGATGTAAGGGTGTTTGTTGCTGATTCGGGTGAAGAGATACCTTCGCCCTTATGCGACCAGATATTTGAGCCTTTCGTAACAGGCGACGAATCCCGCGCGTCAGGCTCAGGAACCGGATTGGGACTTGCGCTCTCGTCCAGGATCTGCGATATGCACAGATTTAATCTTAAGCTTGTACAGATACCGGAGATCCACCGTTACAGGTTGGGAGAAGAATATAAGAAGGTATTTGTTATTTCGACATAAAAAGAGAACATATGGAGAGGAAAAGGGATTTGAAAAGAACAGAAAAGGCAGCGTTAACTGTACTGTTATCTGCATTGATCTTTATACTCTGCGCGTGCAGCGTGCCGGGCAGGCGCAGTCTCATTAAATACGCGAAGAAGAATTACGGGGACTGCACATTTATCAGTGAGGAACACAAAGGTTCCGGTAATGATGAGGTGCGCAAAGTGTATCTGAAAGATAAGGATACCGGCATAAACTACACTGTAATTTCCGGCATGGATGATATCAATATCGACGGCAGCAGCTTCGGATATGTAAATAACACAAGTTCTGATTTTGAAGTTAAATACAGTGCGTATCTCTTTTCAGAAGCGGGCGAAGAGATCTTGGATCTCGAGAGTGAGAACAGCTGCATCATTAAGTGCGAGACAGATTTTGTCAAGGTAACTTTTTACAGTCGTGTTGAAGCCGATAAGGCATATTCCGTGGCGGAGGAATGCGATAAGATACTTGCCGGATATGACGTTAAGGATATGCGTCCTTCAGAATATGTGCTCTATGCGGAGGTAACGACGTACTTAGGAAGCTATAATACAGGAAGCGGTTCCGGCCAGACATCAAATTCATATACTGTCATAGACTATGTCCACACTCATTATGATCAGAGTGCGGTCTTCAAGGATTCCATTGGAGCATACATTGACCAGTTCCTCCCTTATGATGAGGTGAACAGATTATTCCCTGACCGTGACGGAATGCCGTCGGGAACTGCTTACTATTTCAAGGATAAAAATGGTGATACTGTTATCGCGATCTGTATGAAGGATTTCGGTCTGAAATCCGATGAGATAAGATTATTCCGTGATACTGCCTATGGCATGGAAGAGATTCATAAATAAGGAGGATCCATGAGATACGATTGTCTTATAATCGATGATGAGAAAGAACTTGCTGATAATACCTGCGAATATTTCAATATGTTCGAGGTTAAGACTGCCGCTGTGTATTCCGCAGCTGAAGCCGATGAGTTTTTCAAGAGCAATGAACCGTCGCTGGTCCTTCTTGACATCAATCTTTCCGACGGAAGCGGATTTGAGCTTTGCAAGAAGATAAGGCAGACACTTAATATTCCGATCCTCTTTATCTCCGCACGGAATACTGACGATGACAAGATAATCGCGCTTAATATCGGAGGCGATGATTATATCGAGAAACCGTATTCATTAGGAGTCCTGCTCGCGAAAGTAAAGGTCGTAATGAAGCGCTTCGGAGGCATGGAGACAGAAGCTGCACCCAAGGCAGATTTCGATGACGGTTATCTTAAGATGGACTCGGTCAACAAGACTGTTTTCGTGATGGGCGAAGAGAAAAAAATAACTTCTATTGAGTGGAAACTTCTGAACTATCTCATCGAGAACAGGAACAGGCTCGTTACCAAGAACGAGATCTTCGATAATGTCTGGAATGATAAATTCACGACAGACGGAACGCTGAATGTTCACATCAGAAAGATAAGGGAAGCCATAGAGAAAGATGCGCAGGATCCCAAATACATTATTACCGTATGGAAGGAAGGCTATAAGTTCGTAGCGCCTGAATAACAGTATGAGAAAATCACCGTTCATTCTGATATTTTTATTGATATTCATTGCTGAAGCATTGATGTGTTATATCATGGTAACGCGGATCACGGACATGAAAACAGATCCCGTCAAAGTCAATGAATGTATGTATTCGATCAGTGAGAATTACGGTGACACTTCAAAGTACGATACAGAACTCGATTATGTAATTATCGATAACGATGAGAACCTGATCTATAAGACCCGTGACGGTCTTGCCGAGACGATCAATGATGCTGTAAAAACTCGCGGCCTGATACTTGATCTGACGGTGGACGGCAGGACCGAAGGCAAGGTTATATTTGATTACAGCATGGGAGGACAGCTTGATGATGTTAAGCGGAATATAATCATCGTTTTTGCTGCTGTCGGTGTGCTTCAGATCATTATCGTTGCAGTATGGTATTTCTATATCGACAGTAAAGTTATTAGGCCTTTTAAGAAGCTTAATTCATTCGCGTCAAGAGTTGCTGAAGGCAATCTGGATATGCCTCTTACAATGGATAAGGGACATGTTTTCGGTGAGTTCACGGAAGCGTTCGATCTTATGAGATTCGAGCTTAAGAAGGCGCGCGCCGCGGAGAAAAAAGCGAGCGATGACAAGAAGGAAATGGTCGCGAAATTATCTCACGACATCAAGACCCCGGTTGCATCCATCAAGTCGACATCCGAGATCGGTTTTGAGATCGCGAAAGAGGAGCGGACGAAGGAAATGTTTAACGTTATAAACGTTAAGACGGACCAGATAAAATCCCTTGTCGACAACCTGTTTAATTCAAGCGTTCAGGACGTTACGGAGATCGCGGTCAATCCAGGATCATATGGCTCGGATTATATTTCAACTCTTATCAGAAATTCGGATTACATGAACAGGACAGGTGCTTTTGATATACCCGGATGCACCGTATATATGGATAAATTAAGAATGCAGCAGGTATTCGATAACCTCTTCATGAACTCATATAAATATGCCGATACGGCTATAAAGGTAAGTTCGGAACTGAAGGATGATTATCTTATTGTCAGGATATCAGATGAAGGTCCGGGCGTTAAACCTGAAGAGCTTCCGCTGCTTAAGGAGAAATATAAAAGAGGCAGCAATATTAGCGGTAAAGACGGTGCGGGATTAGGCCTCTATCTTGCGAACTGTTTCATGGAGAAGATGGACGGAAAGATAGTATTGAGCAATCTTGAACCCGGCTTCGAAGCCGCTGTATATCTGAGACTCGTATGATCAAAGAGATCAAGTATGATGCGACAAACACATATCTGATAAAGGGCGGAAAAGGCACGCTCCTCTTCGATACCGGCTGGGCCGGAACACTTACGGCTTTTTGTCATGCCATGGGCGGAATAGGTGAGAAAGTCCAGGACATAAACTGTATCCTGATATCGCATTTCCATCCTGACCATATGGGGATCGCGCAGGAGATCGCTGATATGGGCCCGGTGCTCTGTGTTGCCGATATTCAGAAGGATTACATACATTCTTCCGATCATATTTTCGCGCGGGATAAGAAGGTGGGATTCATTCCTGTCAGAGATGAGAATATAAGATGCTTTGCGATTAAAGAGAGCCGCGCTTTTCTGAAAGAACTGGGCATAGACGGTGAGGTTTTTCCGACACCGGGACATTCGGATGACAGCATAAGCCTGATGCTGGATTCAGGGGAACTTTTTGTCGGTGATCTTAATCCTTTGTATGAGCTTGAGCTACACAGGGGCACGCTTATTGAGGAGACATGGAATATGCTTTTATCGATGAAGCCTCGAAAAGTTTATTACGGCCACGCGCCTGCTGTTGAACTTAAGAGTGATTAACCCTTCCAATGGGGATTCTTTAAGATACTCAATACAATGTTAAATACAATGTTAAACAATATTACCAGAACAATAAATATTCCGTTGACTATGGCAGCAGATCTGATGCATGATCTGATCATTCTGTGTTCAGCTATTTTCATGTCAACACTGTGCGACAGGAAATGCGGCTGCTCTTCCTGAGCAAACGGATCTGTCTTATCATCATGAAGTATTGAGAACGTGTCAGTTACTTCAAGTCTGTTCTTTGGGACTGTTTCCGCATAGTAGTAATGGTTTGCGTGATCGATTTCATAATCCCATATATTTTCCATGTCTGCATCATTGACCTCAAACAGCAGACGGCAGTTGCCGTTATATAGATTGATGATCCAGCCTTTCTCAATGTCGTTAAGATCCAATTCCCGGATCTGGTTTTGGTCCGAGCCGTGAGGACGCAGATCAGTTGGAGGATAAGCTGTTACTTTAATATCTTCTTCAGCCGGTACTTTCGTGACGTCTGCAGAAATAAATAAAGGAGTATCTATCCCGGGATAACCGCTGGAATTGATATACCATTTAAGGGCATAAAAAGAAGACGTTATGACTAAGAACGCAGCGCAAACGATCAATGAAATTACAATACGACGTTTCATATAACTGCCTCTATATAGCTGAAATAAACCAAAGGTATCTGTCAAACGCTATTACTATGAGCGCAATGTCTATAAATATGATGAACGGTAACAGCGTAGTGATTATGCTTTCTTTATGCGTCTTTTTGCAGATAAGCAGAATTATCAGTGACAAAACGGCAGCGGCAATAAATGAAATTGCCGTATAAAGGATCTTGCAGTTTCTTACTTCGGAAGCATACTTTTCTCTCGTATTAAGATATTCTTCGCGTATGGTCTGATAAGATTCTATCTTACTGATATCTATAACGGCCGGAGGGACAGATGACCCGTTTGCATGGTCTCTGATCATTGAAGATGGATTGTTTACATCAGAGATCTGATATACAGGACCATTGGGTTTGGAATCCAGATATTCTGGATCAATTGCAATATAGAAAGTAACCTGTCCGCTGTCAGGAAGGGTGAATCGGGAGCACATATATTCATAACCGGCCGAATCTCCCCAATAAGTTACCCAGTCACTTATTGTTCCGGTTGTTCCTTTGGAAATGATGACAGGTTCACCATACTCATCAGCCAAAACAATATCTTCTGCAAAAGTTATTTCCTTCTCATATAATTCGGCAATGTTAAACCGGATCTCGTATAGCGCCAGGATCCAGCCGAAGGGAATACTGATCAGGACCATAACGGCACATGCTATTACAAGTGCAGTTTTCTTGGCCTTCATCTTTTTTGATCTAGAATCTTCCATTTTCTTATTAGGTTTAATTGTTGATTATACTTTCCGTCTTTGATTATGGTTTATCATCTTGAAGCAAATATTTCAATAATATTTGATAATTAATTTGTTGAATAGTGTTTTGGGCTTTGAGGTATATCAGCTATTTTGCCAATTTTCTGTGCGTTGAGTGAATAAGTAATATTTCATTCCCGTAAGATCGAGACATAATACACCTTAAACCAGAGCGTTTTTCTGATGTTAACCAGGCCAAAATCGTGTATAATCCACTTAAATTAGTTGTTTTTTCACGGAAACAAGGC
>JAEEGL011159551.1_pt1 | contig 14253 bp, 23 predicted proteins | sample 9134231 | NCBI WGS metagenome assembly JAEEGL01 (sample SAMN16246548, study PRJNA631951) | gut metagenome | biome: gut microbiome; feature: rumen; material: fiber-attached | host: Bos | place: Iran: Karaj | collected 2018-10 | reverse complement strand
GCTCGCGGACGTGGAAGCGGTTGGCGGGTTAAAAACCATAGATCATCTGACAGAAGAAGCAAAGACAAAATACAAGATAAATCTATCGTTGATTCGTGCGGTGAACTACCTGAAAAAGCAAAGAAAAACCGGCAGAGGCTTTGCCGACGCGCAATATCTTATAGATTATTGGAGCATGACAAAAGAGATTCAGGGCGTCGTACCGCAGGAGCTTGCCTTTCCGAAGGATCTCGCAAGAGCGCATGATCTTGCCGTATTGAGAAAAAAAGAAAAAGTCAATAAAGAGATCAACGAAAAGATCGCCGAATACGCAAAAACGCTTTCCTGGCTCTCATGGGAGGACAAAGAAACAGGTCTTTTCATAAGAGCCGCGGGAAGTCAAGAAGAGATCATCAAAGAAGGGCGCGTTCTGAAACATTGTGTGGGAACCTACGCCGGCGCAGTATCAAGGCGCGAAACGTCGATCCTGTTCGTCAGGCACATAGACGATCCGGAGATACCGTTCTACACGCTCGAATACAAGGATGGAAAGGTGATTCAAAACAGAGGAAAAGGAAACTGCGCGAGAACGCCGGAGGTCATCGAATTCGAGGGAAAATGGATTCAACATATCGAAAAAATAAAAGGAGATAAACGAAATGGGAAACGAATTAGAAATCAGGTCGCAGCAAGACAAGGCGCCGGCGCGTGATATCAGCGTCATAACGGCGGAGATAAAGAGTATTCAGCAACAGGCGAACGCGCTCGCGCTGCTCTACGCGGTGGAGATCGGGCGCCGCCTGGAAGAGGCGAAGCGTGCGCTCCCGTATGGCGCATGGGGAGATTGGCTGAAAAACGAGGTCGATTTTTCGCAATCGACGGCGAATAACTTTATGAGGCTCTATGAGGAATACGGATCCGCGCAGATCTCGATTTTCGGCGCGAGCGTAAATTCGCAAACGTTTGCGAATCTTCCGTATTCAAAGGCTTTACAGCTTCTCGCAATTCCGGCCGACGAGCGCGAAGCGTTCGCGGAAGAGGTCGGAGCGGCGGATCTGTCCGTCAAAGAATTGAAGGCGGCGATTGACGAGAGGGATAAAGCGCAGAAAATCGCCGAAGCGCAAAAGAAGCTCAAAGAAGAAATGGCGGAAAAACTCAAAGCGTCCGAGGAAGCACGTATAGAGGCGCTCGAAAAAGCAGAGGAAGCGGAGCACTTGCAAGGGCTTCTCAACGTCGCGGAACAGGAAGCGGAGCGGGCAAAAAAAGAGGCAGAAGATCTTCGGAAGAAGCTTAAAGTAGCGGAAAAGGATCCGAAGATTCCGAAAGAAAAGCTCGATCAGATCCGCAAGGAGGCGGACGAGGCAGCAAAGAAGGAAGCCGAAGCGAAAGCGCAGAAAGCGCTCGATGAGGCAAAGAAAAAGGTCGAAGCGGCGGAAGCGGAGGCTATGAAAGCGCGGCTCGCCGAGAAAATGGCGCGGGAATCGCTCGAAGAGACGCAGAAGAAGCTCAAAACGGCAAGCCCGGAGGTCGCCGCGTTCAAGGCTCTGTTCGACGATATGCAGAGCGCCGCGGGGCGTCTGCACGCGATGATCGAAAAGATCAAGGAAACGGATCCGGAGACGGCGGGAAAGCTCTCGGCGGCTCTGAAAGCTTTCGGAGGTACGCTATGAGAATAATCAAGAATATTTGTTTGCTTTTGGTTGTCGTTCTGTTCTTTGTTACGCTCGGCATTGTCGGAGGAAATGAGCAGGGCGAGATCTCGGATAAAGATATGTTTATATGGTCGTCTATAACGTGCGCGATTGCGATTATTCTCGCCGCAATCGCGAACAAGATCGAGGAGCGGGATTATCTGGCCGAGGAAGAATACGAAGAGCTTCTCCGGAAGGAGAAAAATAAATGATTTACGCGGCAGATTCAAAATTCGATCAGAAGAACCGGGTTCACGTTCCGACGAGCGTTTTCAAAGCGGCGGGGCTGAAAGAGAACGAAGAGTGCCGGTTTGAGTACGACAGCACAGAGAAGCGGCTCTCCCTCTACCAGGGGGAGAAGCCGCTCCGGATCAACGCGCAATATACGATCATCAAGGCGATAAAGGTTCTCAACGTCGAATTCGTGCTCGGGAAATTCTCCGAGGTTGATTTCGTCACCTGGGAATATTCCGAGACGGGCGGCTATTATTGGGGACACTATTTCGGCAACGAAGAGGCGGCTCTGATCGATATATACCGGAGAGCCGCCGCCGAGTGCGCTATGCGAGCGGATATGATCGAGGAACAGAGCGAAGGGAGGAAAGCGAAATGTTCCAAATAAAAGTAAAGCTCCGAGAGGGAGCAAAGGCGCCGACGCGGGCGCACAGCGCGGACGCAGGGATCGATCTGTATTGCCCGGAAGAGGGAGCGCAGATCATCGAAGCGAAGGATTCCGCGACGATCGATACGGGCGTCTCGATTCAGATCCCGCCGGGATATGCCGGCTTTCTGAAAAGCAAGAGCGGGCTAAACGTCCGGCACGGGATCCAAAGCGAGGGCGTGATTGATTCCGGATATACCGGGACGATCGTCGTCAAGCTCTACAATCATTCCGGGCGCGAATACGAAATCAAAGCGGGCGACAAGATCTCGCAGCTCGTGATCGTGCCGGTAATGACGCAGGAGATCTTAATCGTTGACGAGCTCGACAAGACCGAGCGAGGCAATAACGGTTTCGGATCGTCCGGGAGGTAGATATGACGGTAGCAGAGGCGAGGGTTGCGGTCAAGGTGAACGCAATCGTCCGGCATAACCGGCTCGGCGTCAGCGGCTACGTCTATTCCCTCTCCTGGGTTCACTTAAAGAGAGAGGATCCGTATCTCTCCGTCGGCGTTCACGATCTGCACGCGAACAGCGTCTTTTCGGGGAAGCCGCAGGAGCTGACGGTCGAAAAATGGAACGTTCCGGATTTCGTCGCGGACGATTGGATCCGGAAGGAAGAAGCAAAAGCAGAAACATAAATCACGGAGGCGAAGGTATGAAGAAATACGTTCAGATCGGAACGGCGGCGCTGCGATCTCCCGAGGGAGATTTCCTGCCGGCAGAACCGATATATCGCGAATTGAGGAAGCGCTCGCGCAAAGCCGCGGGAAAGCCCTATATCGACGAGGAACGGCTCTTCGATATCTTCGCCTCTAAATGCGAGAACTACATAAAGGAGGCAAAGAAGGAGAAATGCCGGAAGCTTTACGGGAGGCGCTGATCGCGATCGGGATCTTCATCGGATCCGTCGCCGCCGCTTTCCTGGTTCTTTCCATTATATCTATATGGGCAATCGCTCAATGTCATTATATCCCGAAGAAGAAAAGGAGGAAGGATAAATGAATACGGCTGTCTGTATGACCGCGATTATCTGTATGACGATCGTTCTCGTCGTCTCTATCATCTATCAGAAGAGGAAATAAAAAAGGAAATGAGCCGCGCTGCTCTACCAAAACAGCGCGGCTCGAAGCCGGTACAAGTATCTTTCGGACGTATTTATTATATCACGTCCGAATCAAAAAGTCAAGAAAAAACGCAAAAGGCGCACCGCCTTTTTCCGGGCTCGTATTGAATAATATCTTAACGACCACGGAGAGAGCGGAGCCGAGGAGGACAATATGAAGGACAAATCCGAAAACAATTCTTTTTTCTCGGACGGTGAAAGTCAAGTCAAGTCTCGTCTTGTCTCGTCTCGTCTGTCATACAGAGAGGCTATCGAAAAGGCAAAGGGGCAAATCGATCTCGCTTGTTTCCGGGAGACAGAAAAACCGCTCGCGGCGGAGATCCTGGCGAATATCGCGGAGGTCTTTATGCTTTGGGATTCGACGCCGGTCAAGATCGCCGGCGTTCAGATCGACGGCTATATCTTAAAACAGATCTTCGAGCAGCTCCACGAGGAGCACGTGCAGCTCGTGATCGACAATTTTCACAAGATCGATTATATCGTCAACTACAAGAAGGCGTATATCCGGACGGCGCTCTATAATTCCGTTTTTGAGATAGAGGCTCACTACGACAATCTCGTAAAGCACGATCTCGGGCTCTGACGAGGTGCGCTGCTATGGCTTATACATACAGGGAGCGGCGCTATTATTGCGGGAATTATCTCGAAATCGACGTCTTTCCGGTCTTTCCTGTCGCCAGAAGCCGACAGAAGAAGGAGAAGCCGACGTCAGAGGTGCAGCAGAAGCTCAACGAGCACAACGCAGAGCAGAAGCTGATCCGGATCTTGAACGCGAATTTTACGTCCGACGATATCGAAATTCACTTGACGTTCGCAGACGAAAACCTGCCGGCGGACGACGAGGAAGCGGTGCGGGATATTCAAAATTTCCTCCGCCGCGTGAAACGGCTCCGGAAGAAAAACGGATTGCCGGAGCTGAAATACGTTTGCGTCACCGAGGGGGGATCCGAAGGAAAACGGTATCACTATCACGTGACAATGAACGGAGGGCTCGACCGGGACGAGCTCGAAAAGCTATGGGGCTATGGCTACGCGAATTCCCGCCGGCTGCAATTCAACGAAAACGGCGTGGAGGGCTTGGCTCGGTACGTTACGAAGCAATTCCGCGAAAAGAAGGAAAACGGAGAGACGATTTTCCGGAAACGGTGGACGGCTTCAAAGAATCTGATTATTCCGCCTCCGAAGGACAGAGACGGAAGGATCTCCGAAAAGAGGGTGAGAGCGATCGCAACGAGCGAGATCATAAACGGAGCGGTTCTCGAACAGCTTTATCCCGGTTACAGCTTCGCCTCTTGCCGACCGTTTCACAACGAAGTAAACGGAGGATATTATCTTTGCGTCCGAATGTACAAGAGCGCCGCGGCGCTTGCGAATCGGAAGCGAAAGCGAAAAGGAGGATAGAATGAGCTCGAATTTCTGCGTCTGCTGCGGGGACGAGATCCCGGAGGGACGGCACATTTGCCCGCTATGCGAACGGGACAGCACAAAAACAAATACGAGGAGGTATGAAAAATTGAATCTCGATTACGTAAAGGCGGCGGAGGCGGATATCCGAAATCTGCCGTTCTTGAAAAAGTCAATAGTGACGCTCGAAAAGCGCCGGGATTTCATCTTGTCGAAAGAGGGAGAAAAGCCGAGGGAGGCTCCGGATTTCAAGGATCCGTATATGCCGGAGCGGAAGATCAACGAAGCGCTCAACGAAACGCTCGCGCTCGCGGAGATCTCCGCGGAGATCATTTCGGCGAAGCACGAGGTCGAAATGATCGAGGCAACGCTGAAAGAACTCTCGAAGGAAGAGCGGGAGGTTCTGATAATGTTCTTCCAAAAGGGCTATAATGCGAATCAGATCGGCGAGGCGCTGTATTACGACAGCGAAAAGACGGTTTACCGGATCCGCAATCAAGGGCTATATCACTATTGCCTATCGTACTACGGCGTCTCCTGGGTAAAAAAATAGAGGCGTCAGAAAGGAAAGAATTTGCGCCTTAAACTATTGCTTTCGACGTGGTAAAATATTAGCGTGAAGAAGTGGGTAAACCGCGGAACCCGCTTTTATGGGTAATAAATACCGTCAAGGCAAGGGGCGGGAGCCGGTATTTTTATATGCGAGATTTTGCAAAGGATTTCTATCAGAGCAAGGCGTGGAAGGAAACCCGCCGTTTCGTATTTGAGAGAGACTTCGGTCTATGCCGACGCTGCGGGAAGCCTGGCGACGTGGTTCATCACAAGATCTATCTCACGCCGGAGAACATAGGAGATCCGAGCGTATCTCTGAACGTGGATAATCTCGAAACGCTCTGTCGTGAATGTCACGCACAGGAGCACGAGGGAGAGCTGCCGACAGATTCAGAGCTCACGTTCGACGAGAACGGAGATCTGATAGAGAGGAGCAGGACGTGACAGAGGTAACAATCTATACGAGCGGAGGCGTCGTCTCATACGTGCTCCGTGCAACAACAAAAGATTTCAAGAGAGATCTCATCGCCGCTCTTGAACAAGGAACGGTCACCGTCGAAACGCTCGACGGCTCTTCGCTGATTATAAATCCGCTGAACGCGGCGGCGATCGAGGTCAAGGATTCAGAAGATACACCCCCCGGGGCGGATTCGTAAAAACCGCTTTTACAGAACCGCCGCACAGTCCCTTTTGTGACCGATCCGGGCGCACATAGAGGGGGGGTACAGGCAAAAAGGAGGGGCAAAATTGCCGTCCGTAAAAAAGAGCTGCGAGGATCTGACGGTCGAAGTCCGGATCCGTAAAGCAGAACGTAAAATTAAAACTTTCTTTAAGAACATAGACGACGAAAAAAAGAGATTCATCGCGGAGCCGATTCATCAGCTCGCGGTGACGCAGATAATCCTCGAACGCCTCTCGGAAGAGCTCGAAAAAGGCGACGTTATAGAGCTGTTCGTGCAGGGTTCGCAGAAGATAAAACGCGAAAACCCGGCTCTAAAATCGTACAATACGACGATCAAATCGTACACGACACTATTCAAGCAGCTGCTCGATCTGCTCCCGAACACGGAGGCAGAAAAGGCAGGTCAAGCTCTGATGATGTTCGCAGCGAAAGCACCGAGCGCGAAGAAGTGAATTTCGTCGTCGATTACTACGAGAAGATCCTCTCCGGAGAGATCGTTACGAGCCGCCGCGTCAAGGCGGTTTACGAGCGGATCGTGAAAGAGATCAGAGAGCCGGATCCGGATTCGCCGTACTATTTCGACGAGGATCGAGGAGAGCGTCCGATCCTGTTTATCGAGCGCTTCTGCAAGCAATCCCAGGGCTCGCTCGGAGACGAGCTGCGCCTGGAACTATTCCAAAAGGCATATATTCAAACGCTGTTCGGCTTCCTGGAAAAGGAAACCGGATATCGCCGTTTCAGAGAGACGCTTTTCCTCTGCGGACGGAAGAACGGCAAATCAACGCTCCTCTCCGGAATCGCGCTCTATATGCTGATCGCGGACGGAGAGGGCGCGGCGGAGATCTATTCGGTCGCCACGAAGAAAGACCAGGCGAAGAAGGTTCTCACGGAAGCCGTGAATATGATAAAGCAATCACCGGAGCTTCGGGCGGTCGTAAAGAAGCGCCGGAACGACGTTTATTTTCCGGCGACGAGCTCCGTATTCGAGGCGCTCGCCTCGGACAGTAACACGCTCGACGGCTTGAACTCTCACGCGGTGATTATCGACGAGCTGCACGCGATACGCGATCGTAATCTCTACGAGGTTATGAAGCAATCGACAAGCTCGCGCCGTCAGCCGCTCGTCGTGATGATTACCACGGCGGGAACGGTGCGCGAATGTATCTTCGACGATATGTACGCTTACGCGTGCGAGGTTGCGGACGGGATAAAAGAAGATCCGGCTTTCCTGCCGGTTCTCTACGAGCTCGACGCCCGCGAAGAGTGGACGGATCCGGCGGCGTGGTTCAAAGCGAACCCGGGGCTCGGCGTAATCAAACAGTTTAAGACGCTCGTCTCGTTCGTCGAGAGGGCGAAGAACAATCCGGCGGATCTTCCGGGCGTGCTCTGTAAAGACTTCAACGTTCGGGAAAACTCGTCGGAATCCTGGCTCTCCTTCGAGGAGATCAACAACACCGAGACGTTCGATTATTCGGAGGTCGAGAACACCTACGCGATCGGCGGGTGCGACTTGTCGGCGACAACGGACTTGACGGCGGCGACGCTGCTTATCCGGAAGCCGGGAACCGAGAAGATCTACGTCTTGCAGCAATACTTTCTCCCGGAAACCCGCGTCGAGTATCTCGAAGAGAAAAACACGAACGAGGCGCCGTATCGCCTATGGGCGGAGCGCGGGCTGCTGACGATCTGCACCGGGAACCGCGTCAATTACTCGGACGTGACGGCGTGGTTCCGCAAAATGCGGGACGAGCACCGGATCGATCCCTATAAAATCGGCTACGATAGAGCCCTCGCCGGTTATTGGGTGGAAGAAATGAAGAACGAGGGCTTTACTATGGAGCAGGTCGCGCAGGGCGCGTTCACGTGGTCGCAGCCTATGCGGGAAATGGGAGCGGCGCTCGGCGGGCATAACGTCAACTACAACAACAATCCGATTCTGAAATGGTGCTTGTCGAATACAGCCGTTCAGAAATCCGGCTTGAATAATATCGTTCCGAAGAAGATCACGGACAAGCGCCGGATCGACGGAACCGTTTCCCTGCTCAACGCGTGGGTTGTGTACGTCCGCGATTACGAAAACTATATGTATTTTGTGGGGTGACTTATGGGCTTATTTTCAAAAATTTTCGGCAAACGCCCGGTCAAATCTCCCGGATCCTTTACGGAATACCGTCTGCTCAACAGTTACGATTCAAGCTTCACAGCGTTTTCCGGGGACGCGTGGAGTGACGACAAGGTGCGAGCCGCGGTCGATTCCTTCGCCCGGCGTGCCGCCGTCGTGCAGCCGAGGCATATCCGGAGAAATGACGGAGCGGAGATCCCGGTATCGGACAAGCTGAACCGGCTTCTGCAATTCGAGCCGAACCCGTATTCTACGGCTTATAAATTCTATTACCGGCTCGCGGCGAACTATAAGATTTTCAACGGAGCTTTCGTATATCCCTATTGGGATCAGATAACGGGCGAGCTCCGGGCGCTGTACAACATAAACGCTTCGGACGTCAGATTGAAGGAATACGCCGGCGAAATGTTCGTGCAGTTTTCCTTCACGAATGGGAATCAGTACACCTTCCCATATTCCGAGCTGATCTATGTCGGCGGGCATTTCCTCGACAACGATATTTTCGGCTCGAACAACGCGCCGCTCGTTCCGGTATTGCAGACAGCGAAAACGTTCAATCAGAGTATGAGCAAATTCGCCGAGCTTGTCGCCGTGATCCGCGGTATCTTGAAGGTGCAGGGCGGCGTCAAGAACGAAGATCTGACGAAGCGAAGAGACGAATTCGTGCGGGACAATCTCCGGCTCGAAAACAACGGCGCGGGTATCGTCGTAACAGATAATAAATACGACTATACGCCGCTCACGGACAAGACGACGCCGATCCCGGATAAACAGCTCGAATATATCAAAAACTCGATTTTCGACTATTTCGGGACGAACGAGGATATCGTGCAGAACAAGGAAACGCCGGAACAGGCGTCCGCGTTCTACGAGGGCGAGCTGAAACCGTTTTTTGTGCAGCTCTCCCAGGCGCTCACGAACTGCCTCTTTACGAAAACGGAGAGGGGATACGGGAACGAGGTCGTCGCGGATATCAATACGCTGCAATACGCGAAGATCGCGGACAAGCTGCAAGCCGTGAAGTATCTCTCGGATATCGGGGCGCTGTCGCTCGACCAGGCGCTGACGACGCTCGGCTTCCCGCCGATCGGAGGAGACGAAGGACGCCGCCGCGTGCAGACGCTGAACGTCGTAAACGCGGACAAGGCGGACGAATATCAGCTCGGAGAGGGAGACGGTAACACGGATCCGCCTCCGAAAAAAGATCCGGATCCGGAGCCGGCAGAGTCGGAGGGAGATCCGGAGGAAGGAGAGGGATAATGCCTATCAAGATTCCGGAAAGAGAATACCGTGCGTTCGGAGGCGCTTACACGTTCGAGGAAAAGAGCGACGATAAGAGGCTGATCCTCCGCGGGACGCCGGTCGTATTCAACACGCCGACCGTTCTCTTTGAATATGACGGTATCAAATACTACGAGCAGATCGAGCGCGGCGCGTTCGATTCCGCCGATATGTCAGACTTCATTCTGAACGTCAATCACGAGCTCGCGCCGTATGCGCGGAGCAAAAACGGAACGCTCACCTATCAGATCGGGGACACCTTCGATATCGAAGCTTATCTCGACGCGGAGGACGAGCGTCACCGTCAGCTATACCGGGACGTCTCCTCGGGGCTGATCGACAAAATGAGCTTTTCGTTCACGATTGCCGAGCAGAGCTACGACGAGGAGAAGCGCCTCCGGAAGATTATCCGGGTAAAGAAGCTTTACGACGTTTCCGCCGTAACGTTCCCGGCTTACGAACAGACGTCTATTTCTGCGAGATCCTTTTTCGAGGAGGAGTACAAGAAAGAGGTCGCGCTCTTGGAGCAGGAGCAGCGCAGGAAGAAACTCATATTACGCACTTTCACCTAAACCCGAAGAATCGCAAACGATTGCGAATCTACACCAAAAAACACGAAAGGAAAAAGAAAAAATGCTTATCAAAAGACTGAAAGAAATCGAAGCCCGCAAGCTCGAAATCAGAAAGCTGCTCACCGCGGGCGAATCCGCCGATCTCGACGCTCTCGAAAAGGAGCTGAAAGATCTCGAAACCGAAGAGGGCGAACTGAAACGCCGCCAGGCGATCATCGAAGGGATCAACACCGGCAGCGTTCCCGCTTCCTCCGTGCCGAATCCGGCAGCCGAAGGGAGAAAGGCTGACGACAGCGCGGCTCTGTACAGATCCGCGTTCCTCAAAAACCTTATGGGGCAGAAGCTCGACGAAGCCGAGCAGAGAGCCTTCGCCGCCTCCGGCGTCTCCGGCGCTATGCCCGAGCAGACCGTGAATCAGATCCTCGCGAAGCTGAAACAGATCGTCCCTATGCTTGGGGAAATCAATCTGTTCCATTTCCCGGGCGCTGTCAAATTCGCGGTTGAAGGAACCCGCAACGACGCTTCTCTTCACACCGAGAACGCCTCGATCTCCGATTCCGGCGATACGCTCGTCACGATCACCCTCGGCGCTTACGAGATCGTGAAGATCCTCAAAGTCAGCGAAACCGTCAAGGTTATGACCGTCAACGGCTTCGAGAGCTGGCTCGTCGAGAATCTCACCGCCTCCGTCGCCGAAAAGATCGACGCGTATATCTGCAACGGCTCCGGTTCTTCCGAGCCGAAAGGTATCGCCTACGCCGCCTCCTGGGTTGCGAACACGAACGCTCGCGCCTGGGCGGGTGCTGCCCTGGCTGACGCCGATCTCACCGCCGCAATCGCGCTCCTTCCCGGTCGCTACGACAAGGGCGCGAAAATGTATATGTCGAAAAAGACGTTCTGGAACAACGTCGCTCCGATCCGTGACGACAGCAAGGCGCCGATCGTCAAGGAAGCCGGCGGCAAATACTACGTCCACGGCTACGAAGTGGCTATGGACGACAACTTCGCGAGCGGCGTAATCTATCTCGGCAACGCAAAGACGATCTACGGCAATCTCGGCGAGAATATCAACGTCAAAGCCGACGAGCACGCCGGATTCACTTCCGCGTCCGTGGTTTATCGCGGCTTGGCGATCTTCGATTGTCAGCCCGCCGTTGACGACGCTTTCGTAAAGATCGCAGCTTCTGTCTGATGATCTTCCATTCACAGAAAGGAGGATCGAATAATGATCGACAGAAATATGGGCGAATTCGGGACGGACGTTTACGGCAGAACCGCGAAACAGTTTGAGGTCGCCGGTTTCCGTTGGGAGGAAGAGGAAGCGGTCGCTGCCGATAACGACGGTCTGATCGCGAACGGATCTCTCGGGACGAGCTCGACCACGCTCACGCCGGACGACGGCGCGAAAATGCCGTGCGCGAGAAACGTCACCGCTACGACCGCCGGAACCGCGGGCGATATCAAAGCCGTTGCCGCTACGGTGTACGGAAAAGATATTGCCGGCAACGATATCTCGGAAGAGCTGCCGTCGTTCACCGCCGACAGCGCGACGACCGTCACCGGAAACAAAGCGTTTGCCGTCGTGACGAAGGTCGTCGTCCCGGGTATGGACGGAACCGGCGCGAAACTGAAACTCGGTTGGGGCTCGAAGCTCGGGCTTCCTATGCGGTTCGATCAGAACCTGGTTCTTGCGGCAACGCATAACGGGGCAAGAGAGAGCACCGCGCCGACGGTTGCGGTTGACAAGGACAAGGTTTCCGGGAACACCGTAACGCTGAATACGACGCTCAACGGGAAAGCCGTCGAGGTGTACTGTATCGCATAAGGAGGACAATATGGCGGCTGAATATAATACCGAGATCTCGGAGAATCTGTTATATGCGGCTCGCCTTGCCGTCCGCGCAAACAGGACAAGCACTTTCGATTCAGAAATCAAGGATCTGATCTCCGCCGCTCGCGCAGAGCTGACGGAGATCGGGATCCTCCCGTCCAAAGTGTACGACGACGAGGATCCGCTCACGAAAAGGGCGATAATCCTCTATGTAAAAGCCGAATTCGGACTTGACAATCCGGACGCGCAGCGTTACAGAGAATCTTTCGATTTGCTCAAAAGACACCTTGCGCTCGCTTCGGATTATATTTCGGAGGAGGCTTGATTATGTATTGGCGGGACGTGGCTTTCCTATGTACCGAAAAGGAAGAGCTCGACAAATTCAACAGACCGCAAAAAAGCGGGTTTGAAAAGCGGGAGGTAATCTGCAACGTCAAAGGAGTGAAACGGACGGAATTCTACCAGGCGCAAGCCGCCGGGTACAAGCCGGAGATCTCCGTTGAAGTGAAAGAATACGAGTACGAGAGGGAGCGCTATCTCGAATACGAGGGCGTTATGTATAAGATCATACGCTCTTATCCCGTGAGCGCGGAAAGCGTCGAGCTCGTTTGCGAAGGATTGGCGGCGGGAAATGGCTAACAAATCCTCCGTAACATTCATCGACACGAGCTCGGAAGCGAAAAAGGTAATGCGAGATCTCTCGAAAACAGCTCTTCGATCAAGTGGAAAAGTGATCCGGAAGCTGATCCGGGAGAAGATCGCCTCTTCGGGGCTCATTCATTCAAACAGATTCAAGAATCATATCGGAACCTGGGCGTTCATCGACAAGTCAACGGGACAGCCGCAGCTTCAAGTAGGATTCTATTCGCACGCAAAGGTGATGAAAAAAGGCAAGAAAGCCTCTCACGCCTCGCCGCATTGGATAGAATTCGGGACGAAATCTCACACGATCGATTCCAGGAAGAGCGGGCATTATATGGCTTACGAAGATAACGTGTTCGGTTTTGTGGTTCAACACCCGGGACAGAAAGCAACGCACCTTCTCCGCGATACGGTTCAGAACAATATCAAAGAGATTCGAGCAGCGCAGGAGGAATATCTTGCGGAGCTCAATAAGACGCTCGAAGCCGCGGGAGCGAAAGTCTATCCGGGAGAGGAGGACGAGGACGATTGATTAACACTTCGGCTTTCATAGCGGAGCTCGTCAAATACTTGAACACCGTCAAGGACGGATTCAAGGTCTATTATGACCGGGCTCCGAAGGACAAAGAATTCCCTTACGGCGTCGTATCGGGAATTACGGCGTCAGAGCTCGAAGAGGGCGATCTGACGTCTTTCGATCTCGACTTGTGGACGGACGACAAAAAGCCTTCCGCGACGGAAGAGATAGAGAGCCTCTGCGATCTTTGCAGAAATGCGCTCACAAATAAGGTCATTTCGTCCGCCGGCGTTTTCGGCTCTCATATCGGATATGAAGGTCGGGACACTTCCGACGATCGGGAGGACGATTTATCGCATAGAAGGCTCTTCTATGCGGCAAGAATTTTCTACATTTAGGAGGAATAAAAATGCCTACGGTAACAAATTTGACACAGGCGCAGGTCAACAAGATTCAGATCGACGAGGGGCTGATCTATATTGACTACGGCGAGACGGGAGCGAGAAAGCTCGCGCCCACGCGCGGAGGAGGCGAATTCTCCGCAACGCAGACGATCCGCGATATCGAATTCGACGGACGCGTCGGCAAAACGGCGGGTATGCAGGTAATCGAATCGCAGGAAGCCGTTCTCAAAGTGAATACGCTCTGCTGCTCCCAGCAGGAGCTCGAACTTGCGCTCCCTGGCTGCCGCGTTTCCGGAACCGGTGACGCAGCGGTCATCAAGAACGCAAAAGCCGGCGTATTGAGCGCAACGAGCGGGACGTCCGTCTATTGCACGAATATCACTATGTTCGCGAAGCTGATGGACGGAGCTTTCAAGAAGATTACGATCTTCAATCCGCTGAACGAGGGCGCTCTTTCGATCAAAGCCGTGCAGAAAGCGGAGAACGAGCTCGCGCTCGAAATCTACGCGCACTACACGATCAGCGATCTGAACGGCGATCTCTATCAGATCGAGGAAGTCTCGACGGATCCGCAGAGCTGATAAAGCGTCAAATATGGAGGAAAGAATATGCTTAAAGTGAAAACTATACCGGTGCTTTCGAGAATGACCGCGAAGCTCGACACGAAGCCGATCGTGCAGACGCTGAAAAACGCAGATATCTTCAAAAACACCGGTTCCAAAAAAGAAGCTTTGGCAGAGATCAAAGGAGATAAAGCGGTAGAGCTCGGCTTCGAGCTCATCGCGGAGAT
>JAEEGL011112326.1_pt1 | contig 14253 bp, 12 predicted proteins | sample 9134231 | NCBI WGS metagenome assembly JAEEGL01 (sample SAMN16246548, study PRJNA631951) | gut metagenome | biome: gut microbiome; feature: rumen; material: fiber-attached | host: Bos | place: Iran: Karaj | collected 2018-10 | reverse complement strand
GCGATGTGATCTTAATCATATGTGAATTGTCAAGGTGCTCCAGTCTCATAAGAGGCTGGGGTATATTTATGGGCAAAAGCCCTTGTACCTAATAACATAAATGTGGTGGTAGCGCTACCCACCTAAATATTTAGCGCTTACCTTCTAACAATAATCTTAACTTCCAGTCATTTTACCACTCAAAATCAAAGCCCTGCTGAAATGCTTTCGGCAAGCACTCAGTAGGGCTTTATGTTCGGAGGTCTTAAGTATTCAATTGTAATAACTATACCTCCGGACTGGAACTGTAGAACTGGCAGCAATGCCTAGTCTTCACCCGGAAAGGAGGGAGTCCATATGTTGACGCTTGAAGGATTAATCGCAGTATTCAACCTTGTGCTGACAGCGTTCGGTCTCGGATACGCCATCGGACGCAACAGTAGTAATACACGAGAATAGCCGCCCCGGTTTTGGTCGACTGGACGGCTATTTTCAATAGTCTATAACAGGAGGCCTGCCGTTTAACCGGTGGCATCCTTTTTTCTTGTCTTCACCTTAGCATTCTGCAAAATCTTTGTCAAATCACTATTTTACTGCGTTTCACAATTTTAGCTGCCATCATGGATTATGAACAAATGTTCACAAAACTTTCACAGTGCCTGTCACCAATGTTCCAGCATTTTTCTTTTTCTTTTCAAATCTATCGTCCACATGGCTATAGGAGATAAATACTTTGGGAGACTTTTTAATTTCCATGTCTTCACCTTTCATGTTGCCTTGTTAACAGTCAGACCGCTGGTGAAAAGGATTCAAGCCTTCCCTAATATCGATAAGATCATCTTCTTCAACTGTGTTTGGCCTCACTTTTGATATAAAAATGGTTTGTACACCTATCTTCTTTGCTATTTCAATCATTGAAGGATAGATTTCCTCAAATGACTTCTCTTCCATCGGCTGATCTGCTGAATCTATGATAAGAATCGGAAGGTAAATAAAATTGGCAAATCGATCATGTAGGTATTCAAGCATACACAGGTAAACCAGAATCTGAAGATGATTATGCCTCGCCATGCTACCTGGAGTATAAGAGACAACTATCCCCTCATCTTTATGCTTAGCAACAAGTACCTGGCTGAAAGGATCAAAAGCCAAGCTGAATTCTTCTTCATTTCTATCATCATTTAAATAAGGGACCCCAGTAACTCCGTTTTCCAAATACATCTGGGTCAAGCGATTATTGAAGTCCTTGATACCCTTTTGACTATAGCTATTTTTTAGGTCCTTTATCTCTTTTCGCAGAATCTTGGCTTGCTCGGTTAATCGTGCGCCTTTGCCGATATCTACCGTGGAATTGATAATCCTAAAATTATCCTCAAGCAATGCAATCAATTTCATTGTTTCGTCATAGTCCAACTCCGCAGCTTGATTCCTCAATATAGCGATTTTTTCATCAATAGCTTTTTTTTGTTCCAAGATTTTTACTATCGATGCGTCGTAGTCCGCAAGTGAAAGAATAAGCCGATCTTGCTTTATCTCTTCTATTGCACCAGTAATTGTGCTTACATCTTCCTCATACTCATAATTCTCAGCGATAATAGATTGAAGTGTTGATAGAAGTCTTTCTGTACGTGCCTTTCTATTCTCTGCTTCTTGGCTTTGATTCTTCAAGTATGTGTATAGCTTTAATTCTTCCGCTAAGGAATGAGACGCTTTTGTTAGATACACCAAGTCATCATTCGGCCTTAAAGTCTTTCTGTTGAAATTATCTCTAAAGTTTTCAAAAACTTTGTTGCTTTCCTGCATGTCCTCACAGTACGGCAAGCCTAGTGTCACGAATAATCGATTTACTCTACTAATGCTGTGAGTATATTGATTCATTTTATCGTTATACTGCCTCAACTCCGATTCTATTTCATCAAGCTTTGTCCTTTTTTCGTAAAGCTTTTCGATATTTTCATAATTAAAGAAAAAATCCATTATGTTTCTGATCCGAACCAAATGTCTAATTTCTTTACCGCGAGTAAAAATCGCTCCAAGGTCACCTTGTCCAATCTCATCAACAAAGTTCAAAAAAGTGAATGACCTATATGTTGGATTCTCGTCAAAAACTCTTCGGTAAACTTTTACTGCCTTATCATCAGGAGTGTCTGTTATCAGTTCTGAAATAAACTCCTTGTAAGAATCCTGACTAATTAGTGTATATTCACTCGCTTCTGTCCTCTTATAAAAAAAATCGCCGATAATAGTTCTTTTAACCCACAATTCAGTTTTTTCATTTACCAAATATGCCCCTATAGCATCGATGTTATCCAAACCAGCATGTGATAACGATTCGCTGCTTCCAAGAGCATAATCTATAGCCTTTATAAGCGCAGTCTTGCCCACATTGTTGTGCCCATATACATAGGCATTATCGGTAAATAGATACTCTTTTTTGTCTGTTCCTTTATAAAGGGCAATGCTTCTTATTCTAAACATGTCGCAGCACCTCCTCTATAAAAGCCCTATCATCAAGTTTGTTTACTTCGACTATTGGGTTGATAATATTCCCCCTACATCCATTAAGAAATTTGTTTTCTGATTTTGACTTATCAAATTCCTTCAGAATCAAAATCCGGCCACCTTCAGTTGTAATCCAACCACATTTTTTCATTTTGTTAAGAACTTCAAAGATGTTTATCAATTCGTCTGGATGAGATAGAAGCTTGATATTAAGATTATTGAGTAAAGTATCCACAAAATCTGTTTTTCTATTTCTGTACGAAGTCTGTCTCTCGTTTCTTACACAAAAAGCTAGAAAAATAATCTTAATAACTGAATCTACACTATACGGTTCATTAATAAGCTCAATAATGATATCAGAATACTCCCCTTGTAGAAGTAAATCATTCATCTTCAGACCCCCATGTGATTTGTCTGTTTTCGTCTGTTTCCTCACTAGTAAGATACACGTAGCAACCATTCCTGTAAAGTGGGCTATTATCTACAATGGAGATTGGAATATCCTTGCTCATTGTTTCATTGTATATCTGTCTAGGCTCTGCATCCTCTGGCAAACCATATAAAACATCTTCATAATTGGAATGGGCAGTCTCTTCAATATTTGAAATCACAGTGCTACCAGAAACAGTATAAACCTCTCGGAGATCTTTATACAGAAGCCCTTTCACAAGCTCCTTTACAACGAACTCCTTATTTGGATTAACCAAACGTAATTGACGAACTTCACGAAGAGCATCATTTTTTACCAATTGCTCTGCCTCTGTTTTTTTCTTCTTTCGTGTTTCGCTAATATCAATGATATATCTGCCATCGCTGATTTCTGATGTGACTTTATTAATAACATCCATGAAATCTACATACCGTAGAGTAAAACTCTTCTTCTTTTTAATTGCTTCATCAATTCTATTATTGATGTATTCAATGAAGCGCTCGCAGCGGCAAATCTTTGCCATCTCATATTTTGTTATGTCAGGACAATAAATTGCCTTAAAAGTTTCCTCAATTGCATCATTGAGTCGTTCCATAGAGAACACTTCAACAGTAATCAGGTCGCTCATCTCTTTGATTCTGTCTTTTAGTGCTGTCTCATCTGTGCCTTCGATGTACTTCCTGTAGACCTTATTTGCGATAGAAGAAGATTTTTTACCTACACCAGAAATAAAATAGTCTACAACCTTCCCAAAAACAGCATCTTCTCTATAATCAAAGTTGAGTGCATTTTCTAAAATGATTCTATAGTTTTGACACTCGTCTGCTATCAGTAGCCAGTTACCTATAACTTTCGCCCAACAATCCTGAGATACAATACCACTTTTCACCTGGACGAACTGATTATTGTAACCTCTTACAGCAGATATCCTGTTTTCTTCCGAAATATCAATATCATCAACGCCTTCATAAACAAAGAACCTATCCATGCCAGCATTATCTAGTGCCAATTTAATAAAGGCATACCGCTGATATAGGAATCCGTATTGTGCTGTTATTCCTGCTGGCATGGCTGTTCCTCTCTTTCTTCTATTCCATCTGCCGACCACTGATAGTCCTGATCATGTCATCTCTACTATGGCAGTATCATACAATAATGTTCTTCCGGGACTATCACATCTTAATTATCCAACACCTTCATGAGTTGACTTGCCAGCATAATCTGCTCAAGCGCCTCTGTTTTTGACAAAGTCTGGTTTTCATGAGATGAAGGATTCCTGTGCGCTGCCATGCTCCCCTCAAATAAAGATTGTATACCTCGTCTGTAATCCTTTCCGCTCTGTGTTGATAGATCACAGAATTGATATGCACCATTTTCAGAAAGCAATGCTCCGATTAGGTTCACAGCGTTACCTGGAACGGTCGCACTTGGTTTCAGTTCAACAAACAACTCTCTGAGCCTGGTCTCCACTTCAACAAAGCTTCTGTTTGCAGCTGATGCATAATGACCATCAAGGTACTCTTCTTTTGCTATTGCAATTATTCTTGGATGAATCATTGTCCACACTGAAGCATCCTGTGGTTCGTTATGCAGGTGTTTTACTATGATGAACAATTCGCCAAAGGGCACCGTATTAAGATTGTAAAAACCTCCGCCAACGCAACGGAAAGTGTTATTCGCTATCTTCGGAAGTTCTTCTGCATAAAATGGGTAGTCATCCTTGATGGCATTACTGACCTCTGTTGTAAAGCTGACCATCCGACTGACATCTCTTTGCTGGAACATGAGTGGCTGATTCTGCATAAGGCAGCTATTTGTATTCAGCACCCATCCCCACAATTCTTCTAATCTGTTAATCTTTTTCATTTCAACGTCCGACCACCGTAAGCCCTCTATTATCAGTATCCTTATAATCTTACCACATTCATGAGATATTTGCTTTACAATAATTCACTCAACTTGCGCAACTTGAGCATCTACGTGAAGAAGCAAGACAGCAAAAGATCTTAGGTGACAAATATGTTCCAGACCAAAATTATATCCAAGATCTTCTTCCCTGGTCCAAGAACATCCAAAAACAGTTCCATCTCCCGAAGAAAAAATGTAAGCGCTAAATTATTAGGCGGATAGCTGCCGCCACTAAACAAGTTCATAATGGATTCGAATAACGTACATTTTACTATGTTTAAAGTTGAATGATGAACATTTCACTACAACTTGAAAGGAGCTGTTATGTCGAATCCAAAGAAGCAACTGCCTCGCATAACAGATGAGGACTGGTACAGACTCATCATGGACTGTAGAAAGAGCGGATTATCCGATGCTCAGTTTTGCCGAGCAAATGGAATCCCAAACTCTTCCTTTTCTTCTGCTATCAAACGTCTACGAGGGAAATCATTTGCAATTCCTGAAGTCAGTGACGTTGATATACATGACCTGACCCTGCCAAAGCAGGATGTGGTCAAAGTGGATATCGTTAAATATATCCAGCCACCTATGGAATATATTCCAGAAGTAGCGCCGCACATTGACAATTAGAAGATGAGACTTCTTGCGACTATGCTGACTTACCTGATGGAAATGATTTTGACTTTCCAGAGGATTTCCTTAACGCAACAGATTTACCTTTCTGACTGAGAACAAAGCCTGCGGAGTGATCCATGGGCTTTTAAAATGGCTCTAAAACTCAGACCCTCAAACCAGACACTCAAAACGCTTGGCAAACCCTCAAAAAGTTTGATTATCCCAAAAACTTCGACAAACCCTCAAAATGTTTGATTATCCTTCTTATGTCTAAAGCTATGGTCTGAACTGTAACCACTAAATTAGTCCATAGAAATATCAACGGACATCTTTTCCATCTTAATTGTTTCAAGCCGTTCTTTCCCTATTCCTTCTAATGCTATTTTCTCAATTTCTTGCCTGGTTCTTTTATTCTTTTCGCTAAGTTTTCCTTCCTTTGCTAAATAGTTAAAAATAGAAAAAATAAGAGCATAGTAAAACTCGTTCTTTTTATATCGTTTTACACCCATTTCTAATTTTTCTATCGCCTTGTCAATATTCAAACGAAACATTGGAGAATTCGAATCCGTCTTTTGAGCCTTAAAAAAATAAGTTTTTCCCAACGAATGCAGTGAATACTCCTCATTGATATTGTTTTGAACGTTTGCTTCAAAGCATCTTTTAGCATTCTCGTAGTCTCCATTCTGCAAATAATACTCTCCACGAATATGGTTTAAAAAAGATTGGTTTGTTTTCCCTTCAAATTCATTTATTGCATAGTTTAACAAAGAAATAATCTGATTTTTATCATAATCATTCTCATCATCCTTTACTAGTGCGTTCATAAGTGCACCTATAAATTTTTCATCTATTTCAACTCCTGCACAAGCCTTAATTATACTTTCCAAGTTTTCAATTTCGGCTGAATAATTCCCATCATAATGCATATGGCAAATCAGCTTACATATATAACGACTTCTTCCCAATAAATAAAAATTTCCTTGTATTTCATCGTCATATATATTTCCCTTTGCATCTCTTTCTAGTATTTTTTCAACAAAATCCTCCCATGTAAACTCCATATTTCTAGATAAGAATCTTTGTAACACCTCCCAGCGAATCTTATATCCATACTTATATATCAATGAAATAACACCATATGCTTCTTTGGTAATATCCTGTAAGCACTCATATTCTGTAGCAATGGAAGCTTCTATTTCCGTACTATCTATAACCTCAAATAATATTTCTAATATATTATTATTTTTTGTGAATTTTCTTATCAATCCATTACGCTCAAATTTAGTATCTGCAGTAATAATCTTACTATCTATCAGTTTATCAACAAATTTTTCTGCCTTATCCTTACTAAATGCATCCTTCATTTCAATTTCCATAGCAAATGGCTTCAACACATTTTTATTATATGCAGATACACGATTCTCCCAATCGCTATTTCTAGTTGAAATAACAAACACAACAGAAAGATTAGTTCGAACAGATTCATTAATCATCTTTATTATCTCAGTAGAGTCTATAAACACATCGTCAACCAAGACAAAAAAAGGGCTTTTTGCCTCCTCGGCTATTGTAGGCAAAAGTCCTTCTTTATACCTTGCCTGCTGCTTAAATAGCATCGCCAGATAGCCCATTTTTGTTAATTCATAAGCTATTCTATATAGTGCTGTTGATTTTCCCGAAACAGCTGTTCCTTTCAAAATAACCTTAGATACTTTATTAGGTTTCAATAACTCCTGCAAATATATTGGAATGTCATCGGTAGTACATGATAATTTTTCTTTATCCTCTATTACCAAATCCACTTCGCGCGCCACATCATAACCATTTGCAATTATTCCCCAATCAGGCCTACCTCCTTTATAATAATATTTTCCATCAGCAGAATAGTTCTTATCTTTATCATAAATATCAAATGAATCAATTAGATATTGCTGAGCCTGTGGATTAAGTTTTTTTAAAAACACATTATTATCAAAAGTCTTCTTTAATACTGATAATTTACTTTTATAATCATTCTGTGCTTTTTCACCTATATAACTAAAAAAATCATCTGCAGTGCCTTTAATGAAATTAATTCTGTATTGGCTAAGGACTAACTCTGTATCTTCAGAGACTTTAGGTAAAACCACATACTTTTCCTTAACCGATTCCCACCGCTCATCTTCACTTAAAACATCCAAAATGTTTGTAATAATTTCGTTCTGATCCTCAAAACTATAGCCGACAAATACAAATGTATCATTTAAATCTTTCATTAATAGTTTTAAAATTTCTTCCCGCTTCTTTTTGGTGTCTTTCAAATCATTCATTGTAATTACTAATGGATAATCTTCAACATATTGCGTGTTAATATCTCCATTGATTTTATAATACTGAATATCTATGTTGCTATATCCGGAACTGATATGATTTACTGTGTTCACAACACAGTGATAAAACTTTTGCTTTTTATAAGCCTTCTCAACCAAGTCATCATAGTTTGTAGTATATATTGCTTTCCACGGAATATTAGCTAAACACTCAAACTCTTTAGACGGTGTCAAATCTTTAAACCGTTTTCTTACAGTTTCTTCTATTTCCTTTCTATATCCTTTATTTACCAGCAATTGCGTATATGTTGCCAGCTTATCCCTATACTCTACCCCTGTATCCCCTAGAGAATCATATATATATTTTCCTAAATCTTTTCCTAATGCTCCACCCGAAGAAATAGTTGCTCCCGCTCCTAAAAACAACACACACTTACGAGATAAAATTCTTGCTAATAAGCTTTCTGGTATTTCCATGTTCCCCCCTATATACTACTATTAAATAATGTTAACAAAAACTTATGTTTACAATAACATATAATAATGATTCAAGCCAGTCGCTATCCACTTTCGATGCCAATGAAAAATCTGTCCTTTTCTTCGCATTAGCCTTTACTATTTCGGTTATGTCTCTTTGCTATTAATCTTTTCAAATTCTTACACTTTTCCCGGCTTTTCTAAATGCTCTAGCGATTTTTATGCTGTTAGTCTCCTCGTATACCTGTTCTTCTTGACCGCCAAGGCCGATTACTCTGAGATACATCTTTCGAAAATTATTAGTAGATTTTACACTTTTAAACCTTATATATCTGTTTTCTGGATTGGCAGTTGAAAACATTATGCTGTCCTTATCCAACAATTCAAGTGCTCTCAAGTTATGCGATGTAAAAATCAACTGACCATGCGCATTTTCACTGAATATATTAAGCAACTCTCCGAGTAAATATTCAAATATACCGGCATCAAGCTCGTCTACAACAAGACAGACACTATGATTGGAAAATGCCTGTATTAAAGCATTCAGTATAGAAATTATCTTTATTATTCCTTCAGACTCCATTCGGATAGGGATCTCAGTGCTACCTTTTCTGATAGAGGTCATTTCTACCTTAAATCCTCTATTTCCATCATCTAGCAATTGCTCGCCATATTCTCTTAAGCCTAATCTCATCTCGGGAATTATTGTCTCCAAAACAATATTTATTTGATCAATAAGTTTTTTTAACAATTCAACATCTTCCTGTTTCAATGCAATTGGTTCAAAAAATAGAATCGGTAGATCACCTTTTTTTCCAACGCCTTCTGTTTCATACTTAAAAGCAATGGGAAGCATCATTTTTGCGCTGATGTATCCAGAATGAACATTCCTTATTACAAATAAATTTCTTATAGCATATCTCTTTAATTCTTTAATAATAGTTGCATATTCTTCAAAATCAGTTCCCACTTCATCTGTAAATACTTTAAAACTCTCTTCTGAAAAGATATAGGAAGTTCCGTTGATCGCAGCAAGTTTTTTTGCAACCATTAGATCTGTTTTCTTGTTTTTATTGCTTTTCACTAATTCCTGAAGCCTGATCTGCGGAGTGAATAATTCATTGTCCTGGTCAATGTCAAACGAGACGCACGGTGCCATAATTGCCTTTATTCCTTCACCACTTCGCGCTCTACTGAGAGTTTCTCTTGAAATTACTGTTTTACCATTTACTCTTTTTACAGTAACAGAATAGATGACATCTGTTCTGATATTTTCAGCTCCATAAATTGATAAACTCACAGTTATACTAGATTCTTCAGCGCCACCAGACATGTAATCCTCAAATTCATCATTATTATCAGATAGTTTTTCTCCTCTAAGCAGTCTTTGGATGAAGTATAATGCATCAACTACCGCTGTTTTGCCGGAGCCGTTCTGTCCATAGATTCCAAGAACATCAGCGTGGTCATAAGATCCATTATTATATGGTTCTTCATCTACACTCACTAGACCATTGGCCACATTCTTGAAATTGTTGAGCCTCAATGATTTCATCCTTATTATCGAATTATTTTTCATTTTCATCCTCCGAAACGTGATCGCAGCCAATATGTTCTTTAATAATCTGATGCATATTACTATGACGATGTAGAGATTCCTGATTTCTTTTTAATATATATTTCCATCCATCTGCATATGAACCTTTGACCGCTAGTGATTCATCATTGATAAAAGAAATAAAGGCATCTATATCATTTTCATATTTTTCCGCAAATTCGTCTGCCAAATCCATTTTTTCATCTGCACTTATGTTCTCAAGCCTGTCAAATAGTACATGCTCAAGATTACAAGAATTAAAGTAAATTCCATATGGAACTTTATGTACATAATTCTCTCTGGAAAGCTTAATTAACATATCTGCCTTTTTATTATTACGTTCAACAATACCACTAACATTATCTGTCTCAATATGATCTGCGTAATAAAATACGCCTCTATCATCACATTGCTTAACAAATTCATCCGATATAGCGCAACCATCCATATCTGTGATATGAAATATTTTTACCAAATCTCCCCATTCAAATCCGTATTTTCCTAAATAGTCATCTATGAAATCTTCTAATTTGTTTAGGACGTTAGATTTTTCTACATCATTTCTAGTAGTTATATCACCTCTTGTAATGGCCATTTTTACGCTGTTTTTATCAAAGATTTTTTCAAAAATAGTTCCAAAAGCCGCTTCATCAGAAGCTCCTTCAACCAAAAACAATATAACACTTTTCGTTTCCAAGATTATCACCTCGTATATATGGGCGTAAGAGATACATTACTATTATTAGTGCTTATAGCATACTATCTGCCCACAGAAAATTCAAGCAAAATCTATTTTTTGCATTTTTTATTTCAATTTATGCTTTTTATCATCATCACAAATCGCCCTGCAAGTTTCACTAATACCATTCCTAACAGTTTTCCCCTTACGTTTGTTAAAAACTTTGAAATTGTGTAAATCATTATTATCACTAACAATCCAATTCAAAATATAGTAAAATTATTACAAATTTCCGATTAACAGGAGCATCCACATGAACAAAAAAGACACCTTTTTTCACAAGATTATAATGAAGTTGCCTAACTACCTTGAGAAGATTGTAGCCGCCATCCTGCTTATAGGCGTAATTTATGGCGGTTTCCATCTCGTTTTGGATGCATTTTCTTTTACAAATAATGCTGCGGATATCGATGCTCTTGAGTATATTGAGAAGCTTCTGGCTTCTGCATTCAGCGTGATCATTGTGATTGAGTTTGAAAGAATGCTCGTAAAGCATTCCATGAATACAATAATTGAGGTGCTGATCTTTGCCATCGCAAGAGGGCTTGTGGCAGGACATGAAGAAGCTATATATGTTCTTATCAGAGTCCTTGCTATTGCAGTTCTTCTGTTCTGCAGAAAATATCTATTTAAGGAGTTTGATTTTGAAGAGGAGCAGTAAGTATAATGCTTTAATTGCTAAGCAATTTTGCCGCATATGAGCAAGTAGGTACTATCTTTTTGCACTCCCTGTCCGCTTCTTCGAAAACCTTATATACCAGTCTCTTTGCTATTCCATTTCCACCGTATTCAGGCTTCACTTCTGTGTGATAGATAGTGATGGTGTCAGCACTTTCTTGATAATCACATTCACCGATAATCTGCCCTTCTTTATCCACAGCAGTGCTCCTGTTATTGTCTTTATCCAGTTTTACCATCACTTCATAATTATATATAATATCCAAAGCTCCAGAAGGACACTGTTTTACAGTCTTCCATATTCTTTGTGTCTCATCCTGACTTAGATCAATCCAAGGTTTTCTTTTAAAATCAAAAACTTCAGGGCAACCCGTCACGCATTTCCTGGCATGCCTGCATTTATCTGAATTCCAAAATACTGAAATATCATCAGTTTCGTATAGTCTGTGCATATGGTTTCCTCTACCAATATTGAAGATAAGGCAGACACACCAAATTGGATGCACCTGCCTTTACTTACTTATCAATTATTTACTATCGGCTGTCTTTTGCAGCTATATTTCTTTTTCTTATGCCTCGACTGAAAAATCTTCCTTTCCAACTCCACATAATGGGCAAGTGAAATCAGCCGGAAGATCATCCCACTTTGTTCCGGGTGCTATCCCGTTATCCGGATCACCTGCTGCCTCGTCGTAAACATAGCCACAAGTATTACATACATACTTCATAATCAGTTTCTCCTTTCATGCTCCAACCTTCAGTAAATGCGATTGTTATACAACATATCAACTAAGATCATTACCAGCGCATCTACTTTCTCACTATTTCGTTCATAAATACATTCTATCATATAAGCATATATCTTTCTTCAACAATATTTAGAATAAATTGAGATTCGCGGTAGTTATCGGCATACCGTTTATAGTATAATTGTATTGTAGCCCGCCGCTTTTTCTGCAAATCCGGAGGTTTTATTTATGATCAAAAATCAGTGGTATGCTGTTCTATCTTCTAACTCTGTTAAAAAAGGCAATGTTATCGGAGCTAGGCGTTTCGGCGAAAACCTCGTCTTTTTTAGGAATGAAAACGGCGAACTCAGCCTTGTCAGCAGCATTTGCGCCCATAGAGGCGCGTCCCTTGAAAAAGGTTGCGTTCAAGACGGAAATATCAAATGCCCTTTTCACGGAATTGAGTATGATTCCAATGGCAAATGCGTGCATATACCGTCAGAAGGCAGGAACTCCGCTCAAGATTTCTCCCGGTTCGACCTCAAGCATTATATGTTAAAAGAGATTGGTGGAATAGTATTTGCATGGTACGGCGACGGTATGCCAACTCATGATCCTGACTACTTCGATGTTATCACTGATACAAACTATTCTTATGATCACATCGAAGATACATGGAACGTACAGTACTCCAGAGTTATTGAAAACCAGCTGGACGTATCCCATCTTGCCTTTGTTCACCGCACCACAATTGGTCGTGGCAATAAAACTTTGTGCAACGGTCCGAAGGTGGTATGGCTTGATGACAATACCCTGCAAACCAGTGCCAATAACGAAGTTGACAGCGGGCAATTACCCAAATCATCCGCAGACAGCCTAATCAAGAGCACGAATCTAACCTTTAAATATCCTAATATGTGGCTCAACCATGTCACGGATAAAATACTGATTTTGGCTTTCTTTATCCCGGTTGATGACGAGCATTCGATCATAGCGCTTCGCTTTTACAATAAAATAACCGGATTAAAGCCTATCGACAAGGCTATTGCCTGGCTTGGAAGTCGCGCCAATAAAGTGGTTGAAAGGCAGGATAAAAGAATTGTTGAAACACAACTTCCCAAGAAAAGTGATGTTCCCCTGAAGGAAATGCTGGTTGCAGCTGATCTGCCAATTATTGAGTATAGGAATAAGAGAAAAGTACTTCAAAAATCAGCCAATAAAGTCCAAGCACCAATATTGAAAACCAACACCATTTCTACCACTAACAAGAAAGGAGTCCCCACTATGGCAGAATTCAACAACAAAGCAATGTACAAACTATCTTATGGTCTTTTCGTCTGCACCGCAGTAAGAGGTGAAAAGAAAAATGGCTGCATCATAAATACTGCAGTTCAGGTCGCATCAGATCCTAACAGGATTTCAATTGCAGTAAACAAAGCAAACTACACCCACGACATGATAAAAGACACTGGGCTTTGCAACATCTCTGTCATTAGCAAAGAGGCTTCTTTTGACCTGTTCAAACACTTCGGTTTCCAGTCAGGAAAAGATGTGGATAAGTTTGACAGTTCTTTCCCAACTTCATCATATGAAATTGCTGATAATGGTATCCCTTATATCGCCGCAGGAACCAATGCATTCTTCTCTCTGAAGGTTGAAAAAGAAGTTGATCTTGGTTCCCACACACTTTTCATCTGTGAATCAACATTTATGACAGTACTGTCAGACACTCCATCCTGCACATATGAATTCTATCAGAGTGATATTAAGCCCAAGCCCGAAAAAGTCGGTACAACTCCTAAGGGCGAAACCATTTGGAAATGCCTTATCTGCGGCTATGAATACGTTGGCGAAGATATGCCAGATGATTTTATATGTCCTATCTGCAAGCATGGCAAGGATGATTTTGAGAAGATAATTAGCTAATCTAAATCGAGTAGGAGGGAGTGATTAGCTCCCGTCCTCTCACAGCACCGTACGTACCGTTCGGTATACGGCGCTTTCAATAGTTGACGTGCACGGACTGATAGGCTGTGGCTAAATCATAGAAGCCACTGTTTATCAGTCTTTCTTTTGTCATTGCCATGTTGACAGCGACTGTATGTGTGGTAAACCAATGTCCGCGCCGACTGTTTCCAGCCATATGCGCCAAGTCCTTGGGTACGCCCATCTTTATGAGATTGCGTACTTTAGTTTTTGGCTTCTTCCACTGTTTCCATATACACATACGTATTCTGTGATAGAGCCATCCATTGATTTCGTCTATGTTGTTCTTCATGCTTGCTATACCG
>JAEEGL010210453.1_pt1 | contig 14253 bp, 8 predicted proteins | sample 9134231 | NCBI WGS metagenome assembly JAEEGL01 (sample SAMN16246548, study PRJNA631951) | gut metagenome | biome: gut microbiome; feature: rumen; material: fiber-attached | host: Bos | place: Iran: Karaj | collected 2018-10 | reverse complement strand
GTTCCAATAGCGGAAAGGGCAACTTCACCCATGGAATTGGAAACACAGATTCCGTCTACAACTGGTGCAATCTGTGCAAACACCATTCCTATCATAGGCGGAAAAATATATCTTACACTACTGTGTTTTATAAACCGATTTTCGTACTTATACTGAATTGTGCTCATAAATTATCTCCCATCAAATAATTTTACCATATTGCGTTTTTTCTAATGTAAAAAAAAAATAAAAAAAGAGGCTCATCAGCCTCTTTAATCAGTCTATATCAAAATGTAGCCTTACATAAACATTACAAAAACGGAAATTTATTGTATTTTTATTTGAACACACCCACAAAATATCGGATAATTATGTAAGAAGCACGGTCAATTTATTACAGACAGGGAATTTCACATGAACGACCAGACCTCCTACAACAATTTTTTAGCAGAACACAGAATATCTATAAACAGGACCCTGAACAAGGTTCTTTGGGTCTGCATTATTATCGGCCCTTCAATAGCGCTTGGAATTGCCCTTGGCTCTTTTCCCAATACAAGCTATGGAGCGTGCCTGATTATTTCTGCTGCCACTTTATTTCTTGCCATCATACATACTCTGCTTCTTAAAAAGTGGCCCGAATCCCCCTATACAAGCCATTTCATCTTCCTTGCATTAAATCTCCTTCTGGTTCAGATGAATCATTCCAAGATATATATACAGATAACATGGTTCTTTGTTCCAATGCTCAGTATCCTGTTCTGCAGTACAAAGTTCTATCTGTGCTGTGTAGTGATCAACTATCTTCTGATGTCTTTATCCGTTTATCTTATGTCACCCTACTACAGTGCCGTTCGCAGTGACTACGCAACTACTAAGGAATATTTCTTTAATGTGTTTGGTGGATACACCATAGAGACCCTCATAATGGCTCTGGCAGGGTACATAATATGTCGCTACATCACAATGTTTTTAACTAATATTCTCCATGAAAACACCACCATCAGGGACAACAAACAGGAGCTTGAAAATCAGCTTAAGATTCAGGTGTCAATGGCGAAAATCTACGACACTGTTAACCTTATTGACTTTGACAAAATGACTGAGAAATCCTTAAGCGACCTTGATTCCACCGAGTATTCCGTTGAAGGTCATGCCCACTCAAGAATGAATCATATGATCAGGAAAAAGGTCATTCCCGAACAGTATGATGCCTTCACAGAATTTACCGATATTACCACCTTAAGGGAGAGACTTACCGGGGAAAAGAGCGTGTCAGCTGAGTTCATACACATTGACACCGGATGGTTCAGAGCCCAGTACATTTCCCTTGAAGATGATATATCAGTTCCTCCCACCAGAATCATCTACACCACACAGACTATTGAGGATACTAAAAAGAGGGAACAGGATCTTATTCGAATTTCCACTACTGATGAGCTCACCGGTCTATACAACAGGCGAAGCTTTGATAATGACCTGAAGAAATATGAAACCCAGAGCATGGAGGGTGATCTTGTCATCATCTCAATTGATGTCAACGGACTCAAAGAAGTCAATGACACAAAGGGACACACTGCCGGGGATGAGCTTATCAAAGGTGCAGCAGAATGCATCTTCTGGGCTGTTTGTTCAGTAGGAAAAGTGTACAGAATTGGCGGAGATGAGTTCCTTGCAGCCATAAACTCAGATAATCCAAAGAGAGTTCTGGAAAACATAAGAAGCAATATCGGTAAGTGGCATGGAAATCAGGTTGAAGCACTCTCTATATCCATGGGATATGCTGCTCACAAAGATTATCCTATCGCCTCGCTCTCAGAGCTTGAACAAATAGCCGATGAATTCATGTACAAAGACAAGGCCGAATATTACAGAACTTCCGGAAAAGACAGACGAACAAGATAGACGATGTTCACTTAAAAAATAAGGATGCCCACTCTCTAAAGTGGACACCCTTTCCATTTACATTAAATCATCTCAAATTATTTGCAGAGCTCGTATGTATCTCTTGCAATTGCAAGCTCCTCATTGGTTGGAACAACCATGAGGGTTACCTTGGAATCTGCACCGGAGATTGTCTTCTCCTCACCGCGAACCTTGTTGGCCTCCTTGTCTACTGTAGCACCAAGGAATGTAAGTCTCTCGCAGATGATTCCTCTTGTGAATCCGCTGTTCTCACCAACACCTGCTGTGAAGCAGATGGCATCAACGCCGCCCATAGCAGCTGTGTATGATCCGATATACTTAACAACTCTGTATGCAAAAGCATCAACAGCTCTCTTAGCACCCTCATCGCCCTTAAGGTAAGCATCCTCAAGATCTCTGAAATCTGAAGAGAGGTCGTTTGAAAGTCCGAATACACCTGACTTCTTGTTGAGAAGGTTAGTAACATCAGCTACTGTTGAATTCTCTTTCTTCATGATAAACTCAACAACTGAAGGATCGATGTCACCTGTTCTTGTTCCCATGATAAGACCCTCAAGTGGTGTAAGACCCATTGAAGTATCTATGCACTCACCGCCCTTAACAGCTGAAACTGAAGCGCCGTTTCCAAGGTGGCAAACAATGAGCTTAAGGTCCTTAATGTCTTTTCCAAGAAGCTGTGCTGCTCTCTTGCTCACATAAGAATGGCTTGTTCCGTGGAAGCCGTATCTTCTGATTCCGTACTTCTCATAGTATGAATATGGCAGGCCGTAGAGATAAGCCTCCTGAGGCATTGTCTGATGGAATGCTGTGTCAAATACTGCTACCATAGGAACGCCCGGCATTACCTTCTGACATGCTCTGATTCCGATAAGGTTTGCAGGATTGTGAAGAGGTGCAAGATCTGAAACCTCCTCGATAGCCTTAATAACCTCGTCATCGATAACAACTGACTTAGTAAACTTCTCTCCGCCGTGAACTATACGGTGTCCAACTGCTCCGATCTCCTCGAGCTTAACAACGCCGTCCTGCGCATTTGTAAGAGCCTCGATGACCATCTCGATAGCCTTGTTGTGGTCAGGCATTGGGCTCTCCTTGGTAACCTTATCCTTGCCTGCAGGTGTGTAAACGATCCTGCTTCCGTCAATTCCTATTCTCTCGCAAAGTCCCTTGCAGATAACAGCCTCTGTATCTGAGTCTATAAGCTGGAACTTAAGTGATGAGCTTCCGCAATTAATTACAAGTATTTTCATTATGTAACCTCTTTCCCCTTTTAATATTCTGCATTTCTGCCTTCACTATATTAGTTTACATAGCATAAAAGTTCTTTGAGTATAATCAAAAAACTTTCACCATTATCTTACTTATATTATAATTTTATTACTAGGTAAAAACTGTACAAAAGTAGGCAAACATTATGAAAACCATCGGAATCATCGCAGAGTTCAATCCCTTCCACAAAGGACATAAATACCTTATAGAACAGTGCAAAAAGGAGCTTGGTGCAGACCGCGCTGTCATCGTTATGAGCGGTGACTTCGTCCAGAGAGGCGCACCTGCCATTATCGATAAATCCACTAGAGCCAAAATGGCCTTAAGGTCCGGCGCTGACCTGGTGCTTGAACTTCCCATCTACTACTGCACCGGAAGTGCAGAATTTTTTGCCATGGGCGCAGTAAGGCTCCTTGACAGTCTTGGCTGTGTGGACTACCTGTGCTTTGGAAGCGAGGATCCAGATCTTAAAAAGATACATCTTGTTGCAGATATCGTAAACGAAGAATCTGCTTCTTTTAAGGAAACCCTGGGGGACTATCTAAAACAGGGTGATGATTTTGCAACTGCCAGAACAAAGGCTATTTATGCTGCCATCAAGGATGCAACAGGCTTAGAAGACGTCTCGGAGTACAAAGACCTGGTATCATCTCCCAACAATATTCTTGCCATCGAGTATGTCAAATCCCTCAAAAAGCTCCACAGCAAAATGGAGCCCTATGCCCTTTTGCGCATAGGACAGCCCTACCACAGCGCTGGCTTTACAGGCATTCCAAGTGCCTCTGCCATCCGTGCAAGGCTCTTTTCCTGCTCAAACATTACAAACTGTGAGCACTACAAGAACGTCCTTTGCAACATGATCCCGGAGGAAGCGGCCTGCGAGGTTCTCTCCTATCAGGGGCGTCTCATAAGAAGCAACCACTTCTCTGACCTCATGTACTATAAGCTTATTAGGGAAAAGAGCTATGGCTACTCCCACTATCTTGATGTAAGCAGCGATATTTCAAATCTAATTGAAAAGAACCTTGAGAATTTCGAGGATTTCTCCGACTTCTGCGAAACACTCAAGTCCAAGAACATGGTATATACAAGGCTCAGCAGGTGCTTTATTCACATACTGCTTGATATTACCAGGGAAAACATGTCCCAGTACAAGAAAGATGGCTATACCTCATACATTAAGGTCCTTGGCATGAGGCGTGATTCTTCTGATCTGATGGCGATGATTCACGAAAAAGCCACTCTCCCTGTTATTGACAGGCCAAAAGAAGCTGTCAAGGTGCTATCAGACTTGCAGCTACGACTTTTTGAAGAGAGCATGACTGCAAGCCAGATCTACAACCGGGTCAGCATAAATGGTATAAGCTCTGAGTACAGGCAGCGACCCATCATAATTTAAGATTATTTAATTTGTAGTAAAATTTTTATCATGATAACATATATGTGTATGCGGAACTCGTGTTTAGTTACCTGGAGGTGCCATGGGTCTTGTTAAGCTGGAAAAGGGTCAGATCCTTCATAAAGCCGGTACAGATATAGTGTCTACCATTGATGTTCTTGTAAAGGGCACCATTAAGATCTCCAACCCCTACTCCTCAATAACTGCTTCAGTTGGAAGCTTTATTGGCATTGTTGAGGAGCCGGGAAAGCCTTACGTCTATACCTGTGAGGCCCTGGAGGAGTCCTCCGTATACTCCTATCCATATGAATCAGTCGATGACATTCCCAAAGTAGTTAAATCAAATCCCAAGATTGCTCCTATTCTGGCCGCCCAGTCTACTGAGACAGCAGCCAATTGCTGCGCGGTTTATGACAGCCAGTTTGATGACGCATTAAGGGAATATGAGCAGATAATAGCTGACTACGCAGATTATCCCAAGCTATGCATAAAGGTTGGAGAAGTTGCAAGGGACTTTCCTGAGATAAAAGAGCTTATCCCTCCGGAGAGATCCGGAAAGATTCCCGCCTGGTCAGTTGATTTTGTAACCAGCTTAAAAGAGAATGAGGCCACTTTAAAAAAGGCCCTCTACCCTCTTAGTGTTGATATTGCTGTAGGAATGGTAATGAGTACCTTCAGTATTTATAAAACCATCTCAGAGGAAGTCGTTCTACTGAACGAATACCGAAAGACCTTAAAGAAAAAAACTGCAGAATTTGCTGCCACCATGAAAATGATCAAAGCAAGGCTATCCGATCAGGAAAGGGCTGAGTCTGGTGAAGGTGATGGTAGCGCAACCATCGTCAACGCGCTTAGCACGATTCTCGCCTACTCAGAATTAAAGGGTGAAATTGTCACCAGATTTGAGGAGCAGATAGCTGCCTTTAAGGCTAACGACAACAGATATGATTCCTCTGATGAGGCCAGAGCACTCAGAAGAAGCTTATCTTCCACTTTCTATGAGATATATACTCCATGTTTTCTTAAGTCCCTTACAGACGACAATGTGCCTATTGAAGTTAAGATGTTCTTTATGTTCGGCTTTGTTGACGAGGAGCTTGCAGGGTCCAGGAATACTACTGTCCTCTACAACATGGCCAAGGCTTATACCCCTGATCCAAAAGGCAATGTCCTGACGCTCTATGAATGGCTCAAAAAGGTCTTCATGCTTGAGGTGGAGCCCTCAAGAAATGAGTTTGATCAGGACTGGTTCACATATCTTCGCGAGCAAAAGACAACCGGTGCCATCAACGAAATCAAAATGGAAGCCCTGATTAATAACCCCGGAAAACGCCTTGAGTTTGAGATCCATAATCTCTTTACCCTTGGCAACAGAATGACCTTCGGGCGCATCTCCACCTTTGTTCCAGTTTTTGATCTTCAAAATGTCATTAGACCTCTTGATATGGCCTATGTCACTGCTTCCAAGGTCAATGAGTATTACGCAAACATCAGGAGCATCGACTACAGTGTCTTTTGCAGACAGGCTGTATACTCAAATCCTGAGATTGGAATTACCCAGTTCTATTACGACGATGACATTACTCCTTACATGATCCTGATGCCCAACATGGGAAGTCGAGCCAGCCTCTGGCAGGAAATTGAAGGCAAGAACAGACGCACAAAAGCCCGCATGCTTATATCCATTCTTAATACTGAGAATACTGATGATATCATGCTAAAGCTCTTTGGCGAATACAGATGGGAACTGTGCAAGACGGTACAGGGCGTACACTGGAACGACGTAACCGATCCGTCTCTTACCAGTGTCTACTGCGACTACCTTCAGTTCTTTAAGAAGAACTCTTCTCTCTCATCAGAGCACAAAGAGAAACTAAGAACTGACCTCAAGAAATTCAATAACAACTACAAAAACGTATTTGTTGCCGACTACCTATACTACATCAAATATGAGTCCCAGGGCTCACCAAGGCTCAACAAAGTTGCCAGAGAAATGCTATTCACCTACTGTCCATTTTCCAAGGAGATCCGTGAAAAGCTTGCCGACAACCCACAGTACACAGAGCTGTTTAACCGCTACAACGCTCACGCAGCCAACCAGCTAAAGCCTTTGACCAACATTCTTCATCGCCTGAAAAAAGAAGAGCTTGAACCACCTAAAGAACTCCTTAGTCAAATCGAACATGTGCAGAAATGAAGCTTCGTAAACCAGCCAGTGTGCTGTGATATTTCTGTGACAGGCTTGTTGATATTCTAAAGTAAGAAATAGAAAGCAGGAAGGAAGTACAACAATGAATCAGCTTTTTTATGGATTTGATACTGCAGTCTATACGTTTTTCTGGCAATTTCAGAACTCAGTGACTATCGGAATAGCCGATGTGTGCCAGCATCTGGGAGATACTACAGCCTACATCATTTATCTGATAGTATCGCTGCTGCTTTGCATCCCTAAGAAAACCAGAAAATACGGAGTAGCTATGGTCATCGCCTTTTTTGTTGCCTTTCTTCTGGTGAATGTCCTGATCAAACCGGGCGTGGGAAGGCTAAGGCCCTATGATGCGCTTCAGGATACGCCCTTTTGGGAAACCTATCAGACTCACTGGATAAATGCCGGCTCGCATCTTGAAGATGATCTGTCCTTCCCGTCAGGTCATACATCATTGAATTTTGCGACATTTACGGCTCTGGCCGCTGTCCTTTTAAAAAACAAGAAAAAGTGGGCGTGGTTTCTCTTTATTATCCCAGTCATCGTGGGAATCACAAGAATTATCCGCTGTGTACATTATCCAAGTGATGTGGTGGGCGGAATGATATTTGGTATTATTGCCGGTTTAATCGGATATGTGGTGTCAATAAAAGTGATCCCCGACGCATCAGGCTGATGCACTCCCTGTTCTGCAATCGCCTGTTTTTATATATTGTTACAATTAAAAGTGCACAATTATTCCGTGGTTTAAAACCGCAAAATCTTGTGCACTTTTTCATGCATATTTTTATGCCTTAGATGTCCTTATCAGCCTGTGCAGGTTCATCAGTGTCAGCTTCCTGTTTGGAAGCATCGGCATCATCCACGATAGTCTCCTTTGCCTCTGTTATTGTTTCAGAAAATAAAGCTTCTGGCATTTGCTCCACTGCACTCTCCGGTGTTTCTTCCGCAGCTTTTTCTACTGTCTCTTCAACAGCCTCCTCTTTTGTTTCCTCCACTGCTTTCTCTACAGTCTCTTCTGCAGCTTCCTTAGCAGTTTCTTCAGATGCCTTCACTTCAGCTTCTTCAACAGCCTTCTCTACAGTTTCTTCCGCTGCCTTCTCTGCAGTCTTAGTCTCAAGCTCTTCTACAGCTTGATCATTTACAGCCATGCTCCTTAAGGCAGCAGCAGGCATTTGATTTTGATCCCGATTACTATCTTCCTGATTTTGGGCATAGTTTGCATTTTCTTCTGCCATAGCCCTGATTTCATCTGCCTTTTGAAGACTCTCTTCCCAGGTCATATAATGTATAGGGTTTCCCTCTTCATCTGCGTAATGCATTGAATAGAAATCGTCAAGCCCCTTTCCCGCTCCCAGATTTGAATTTGAAAGCTCATATTTATTACCGTATATATCGTTTACATAATAATATGATCCTGTGTCCACATAAGCAGTTTTAATGGTAAAACCTTTACCCTGCTCGTTGTAGATGGTTCCTAGTGAGAACAGCCCTGGTGTTGCAGCAGTTTTGTAGAAATTATCAGCACCGCCAAGAAGCTCGAAATACCAGCCTTCAAGGTCTTCCAGCTTTGTTTGCGTATCTCCAACTGATCCATCGCTCTCGTAAACATAATTGAAACTGGCAACGTTTAAGTTTTCCCTCTTCTCATCTGAAAAGACATTCAGATAAACAGTTGTAACTTTTTCTTCCTTTGCAGCTCTTTTCAGATAATCTGATCTTGACTCCCCCTCATTCATATCAAGTGTGGAAGCACTTTTCGCATCTTTCCAATAACACACAGGAATATTGCCCTGATATGAGCCATCTTCGTTTATCTTTGTGACATACATACTGCAGATCTGATCATTTATCAGATACCACACACAATTATAGGGCCAAACATTGTATGTAACCTCGGAGCCTGTATTTTCTTTTGTTTCTGAATACAGGATGGTCTCGCCTATGGTGCCAACATACTTACTGTTACTGTCAAACAGGATGGGCTTTACCTTTACCGCATCTTCCAAAACGACAGGATCAGGTTCAAGAATTTCCACCGTTGCAGGATTTGATTCCTTATACTCATCGCCCACTTTCTCAGGCAGAGCTACAATAATATCTCCTTTTGTGATTCTGTCCTCCAGAAGCTTATCAAAACTCTTCAAAGTCGGATCATCAGGATCATTTTCATTTACAGCTGCCGCCTCATAAAGATGCTTCCAATTTTCTTCCCAGGTATCATGATTTTTTTTCATTATAGCTATAAGCTGATCTGTACTGACTATTGTCTCATCCACCCAGTCGTCACCCAGAAATTTTCCAGCCAGGTTCATGAGTGCAAATCTTGCTATTGCCTTCTTGTATTCATTATTCAAGCCTGTCGTTTCATATATCTTAACAGCATCACTGGCTGTCTGGTTGATCCAAACACGTCCTTCGTTGTCAGCATCAGTCATGTAATATGCCGCCAGAGGGAAATAAATACTAAGTCCTCCGTTCTGAACTTCTCTCTCCACCCACTTGTTATAAAGTACGCAATCATCAAGGTTCTCTAAAACATTATTTGCGGCATCCTTAAGCTCTTTGGAAAAGACCTCCTTACTTGCAAAGGGAGTTACAAATCTCTTGATATCAAGATAATTAGATGTTTCCCAACCGTTCCTTGTGGCAAAATGCGATTTCTTTCCAACTATATCCAGAACGTCATAGTAAGCAAAGTCCCTTTGTTCAATCTCTTCTAAAAGAATCTCTGCAAAGTTTGAGAGTGCATCATCAAGCTCACCGACCTGCGTCATATCAATGAGAGATTGACAGGATTTCAGATCATCCTCAAATTTTTTTATAAATGCGTCTACAACTTTTTCCCCAAGTTCCCTGGTACCGATCTCTGGATTTTTTTCAAGTTCAGAAAAAAGCGCATTATAATTCCAACCTGAGCCGAATTCATTCTCCTCAGACCCTATGTAGTAATAGGAAAGATCCTTTAGAGTAGAAACAGCTTCATAGTTGGCCATCTGGCAGGCATCAAAGCCTATAAAATCAAACTTTCTGCCACTTTGAATAAACTCACTTCCTTCAAGTGCCTCTCGCAGATGTTTTAGTGAAAATCCTGTATCCGGAAGGCCGGTCTCTTCCTTGTGTTCCTCCTTATATGCTGCAAGCAGCTCATCCACACCATATCCGCCATAACCTCCGCCATGATCCCAAAGTATCAGATCAAATTTTTCATAAGGATCTTCCGGAGCTACATAGTCGATCATTTGTGAAAGAAACTCGGGCTCTGTCATGTACCGGCCAGCAAAAGACTCTATTTCCTCCAAACTGTTAAGGCCGCCTTCATTTACAACTTCCCAAATCTTAATTTCATCGGCACTGATATTCATCTCATATTTGGAGAGCAGATCCACTGCCATATTATCGATCCTGGCTTTTGCCTCTTTGGGAAGTTCATCGTAGGTTTTATCAGGGTAAAGCAGCCCCCTGACATATTCCCGGTATACATCAGGATCATTCATGTGCCATTTTTTAGCCCCACCGGTAACAACATAAACCTTTACACTTTCAGGCATTTGAGTTTTTATAAGATCTATAAGATTCTGGGATCCACATCCGTATTTTGACTCAAGGTCTGCGCCACACATATAGATAAGGAAAGTCCGGTCATAAGTCTCTTCTTTATCTTCCTCATCATGTCTATCGCCCCCTTGTCCCTCATTTAATTCTCCTTCATCTGAAGTTTGTTGATTGCTCTCTGCTGGCTTACTCTCTTCATTTTTCATGAACTGAACAGCTTCAGACAATTTTATAAGGAAACTGGCATACGCATTTACAGCCTCTTTTGCATCCTTTGAAGAAAGGCTCTTTACCAGGTTATATAAAGAAACATTGCCAGTTTTTAGAACAATATCCTCATACTCTCCGGTTGATATTCCGATGACAAAAGCTTTAGTGTAGAATGTCTCACCCTCATCCGTTGGAACACGTACTGTTCCAAAAATAGTCTTGAGGGCCACAGTGCTGACAGCTGCAAGCTTTTTATCAGTCACACTGACCCCGAGGCTTACCTCATTCTTCCCTTCCCTGATCACATGGCTTTCCCGTGCATCATATGTGACATGTAGTCCGGGAAACGTGTCAGAATAAAGAGTTGTTCCCGCAGGAAATACATTGGCAAGTTCGTAGGCGTTTCCAGCCTCGGCCGCCATGGAGCTGATTGAAGCAATATTTGGAGTCACTCCTGATACAACAAGGAATGCCACGCATAAAACAGCAACTACCAGTCTCTTAAATCTAAGCATCATCCTCATAAGTCCCCTCTGTCTCTGATAAGCTGTATCAAAGTACCTCTTATCCATTTTCATATAATGGTCAACCATGGAATTGTCAATACATTAAAACCTTCTACGAAGTCCTGCGGTCTATACCTCTCTTTGCATAATATCCGGCCTTTGCAGCATACATTTCTTTGTCAGCTTTTCTTTCCAGCTCATCGATAGACAAATTCTCATCATCAGAACGGGCTGCAAAGCCAATGGAGACCGACAGCTCGTCTGAATACTTTCCATGCCAGTTTTTCACCATCTCTTTAATGTCATGGCATACACCCTTAGGATCATCTGTATGTAGTATAGCAGTGAATTCATCTCCGCCTGTTCTGTAGACTTTTCCTCTTTCACCGATTCCCAGCAAAAGACAGTCTGCTGCACCCTTGATAAGCTCATCGCCGCCTGCATGCCCCTTAGTGTCATTGACTTTTTTAAGGCCGTTAACATCGGCAGAGAGTATTACAAAGCCTTTATCCATGCCCTGTTCCCTGAACACCTCAAGGTCTTCTTCGTAACTTCGGCGGTTAAACAACCTTGTCAGCTCATCTGTCATGGCTATTCTGTAAAGATGCTCCTCGCGTCTTCTCTCGCTGTCAACAGTTCGCGTAGTAAACACAACCCTCTGCGGAACGCCTTCTTCATCCACATCAACAGGGATATACTGGGCACGGAACCATCCTTCAACAATATCGATAAAATCATTACTAAGTAGCCTTTTGCCAGTAAGTCTGGATCTTATAGTGGTGATATCAGTATATTCAATAAAGCTTTCCAGCTGATCAGGCATTATGCGCTTTCGCATATTCTGGGTCATCTGAGTGTGGGTCTGAGTCTTTGGATCAATACTGAGCTTTATCTGATCCTTATCTCTTATTGACATCTCGGTACAATCATTGAAATCTATCAGGTTGACTTTGTCATAAATATCCGCAATAGCCTGAAGTATATTCACCTTATCCTGTATTTCCGAATCCTTCGCCTTCTGGAGCTGTATCGTAGCTCTGGAAGTCTTTAGCAGCCCATGATAGCGCACTGTCATACAAATAGCACAAACAACGGAAAGGAGGAAAAAGTTTACAGGGTAAACCCCTGCAGCCCCGTCCATCCAAAATAACATGGCATACAGAAGTCCATAGGTGCCCATTGTGATGATGATACTAAACCAGGGCTTTAGAACAATAAAGCATACTAACATGACCTCAACAGCATAGAAGGTAAGTATCTGCTCTCCAAGCTCGTATCGGCGCTGTGAACTCCACATTGCCCAAATCGCCATGATAATGAAGTACAGGGTATTAAGTATGGCTACCGGTAAATGCTTAATTGTTTCTGCGTCAAGGATTCTTTTTGCGATAAAAAATGCCACAAGACAAGCAACAATACAGAACATTACGCTGAAAAAGCTGGTCCACTCATTGCTTCCAAAGCTCTTTCTGGTAAACATAAAAAGTGCCAGGCTTATAGCTTCAAAAAGAGTCACAACAAGTGAGATGGTCTCTACGCTCTTGGTGCTGGTTCTGTCCATCATTTGTTGAACATCTTTATCAACTACCGGAAAGAAATAATCCTTAATCATATTATCCCCTTTTTTCTTCACGCCAAGCATAATATTGGATAATATAATTTTACACTTCTTTTCAGAAAAAAGTATTTTATTTTTCGATGAATTTTTCAAAAAAAGTCATGGATCCCCATGACTTCCCATTCCTTCGAAGGCCTTTTCCTTTCATAATTTAGTGTCTCACTTGATGTTCATATTTTAGGAAAAGAATATTTTTGTTTTGTTTCCTTTATGTTTCTGTTTTATTAAAAACACAAATCCATAAAGATCGCCCATATTATTTAAAAATATCCCATGATATCAAAATACCATGGGATAAAAAACAACTGTGATTTATTTATCAGTTAAGTACCTCTATAGCGTCGATCATCTCGTCGCACATGTTCTCACTAAAGCTTGTGGCTGCAACCGCAAGCATGTAACTGTCCTTCTGAAGGTTTACCATCTCATTATGGAACTCAACACCGCTGTAGTCACCATTTAGCATAAGAACTTTGTGATTCTCTCCTGCAACAACCTTATCTACGATCTCGTAAGTGATGTTGCTGATGCCCTGTGACTCCAGTGCGCTCTTTGCCTGATCTATACTTGCGATAAGAACTGCCTCTTCATCGAAGATTGCATTTGCAAAGCCTTCATTTGTCTGAGCTGTTACATTGATGTTGCTAAGACCAGTTGAGTTCGTAGCGTAAGCTATGATTGTTGCTGTTCCATCCTCGATTGCCTTTGCTGCAAGCTTGTTGTCAGAAAGAATATCGGTTGTCATTCCTGTGATCGTGGCAAGTGTCTCATCATCAACAAATGAGAAGTCATCAAGAAGGTTAACCTTGATTCCGAAGTACTCGTTCTCATAAGCGTTGTCTGTAACGGTACCTACTGTAAACTCTACATCCTCAGTGGCTTCTTCAGTGCTTGCCTCTGCAACAGCCTCTTCTGAAGCTTCAGAAGCAGCTTCCTGTGTAGCTTCAGAAGCAGACTCCTCAACTGTAGCATCTGCAACAGGCTCTGCAGTTGTGCTTCCGCAGGCTGTAAGTGCCATAACCATTGTTATTGTAAGTATAGCTGATACAATTCTCTTTTTCATAATTCTTCTCTCCTCAAATACTCTTTTTCTTTAAAACACAACAGAGATAAAACTATCAAATCGAGAAGAATATATCAAGCTAAAAAATCAACAAATCTTAATGCTATTCTCGACTGTTTCTATGCACTTTCGTGACTGTACAGCAGTATCCGGTTTAGTGTCTTCCAGTGTTGCATGAATGAAAGGCTTTTTCTCCAAAGCAAACTTTACGATATTTGTATAATCCATATCTCCAAAGCCGCAGCCAACACTCTTTATGCTGTCCCCATCTCTTACGCAGTCCTTCAGATGGATCATTGCGACATCATCTCCAAGGATATCTATGGCTTCGTCAATGACCTCCATCCTGTTGTCATAGTTGTCTGTCCAAAGAAGATTTACCGGGTCAAGAATTATCTTAAGATTTGGAGAGTCAATCCGCTCCAGTACCTCTTTTGCCCTCTTTGCATTACACACGATATGCCTGTAAACCGGCTCAATTGCCATGATAACGCCGAACTTCTCAGCGCATTCAACTACCGG
>JAEEGL016258919.1_pt1 | contig 14254 bp, 12 predicted proteins | sample 9134231 | NCBI WGS metagenome assembly JAEEGL01 (sample SAMN16246548, study PRJNA631951) | gut metagenome | biome: gut microbiome; feature: rumen; material: fiber-attached | host: Bos | place: Iran: Karaj | collected 2018-10 | reverse complement strand
ATCAAGGATACCATCCATATCAGCATAAGCCTGAACTGTAGGGAAGCTGTATGAATAACAGATATCAGGAGCGTCGCCAGCTGCTAAAAGGTTGTTGATCTGCTCAACCTCTGTCCAACGGGGAACAGCTACAAACTCAACTTCTACGTTGTACTTCTCAAGCATACCCTTCTTGATGTAGTCAGTATACATATTGTTATTGGCAGGGGTGCCGCCTTCACGATCGTATACTTCTACGGTAATATGCTTTGTCTCAGGGAACTTTCCGTTTACAAGCTGTCCGCCTGTAAGTTCGCTGATTGCATCAGTATCCTCGATAACATCTACGGGCTCATCTGTAGGAGTAGCTTCAGGTGTTGTAGCCTCAGGTGTTGTAGCATCGGGAGTCTTTGTATCATCGGTTGTCTTTGTGTCATCGGCTGCAGGAGTTGTTGTGGTAGCTTCCTGAGTCGGTGCGGGTGTGGTCTCGCCGCCGTCTTCTTTCTTGCCGCAAGCAGCTAAAGAAAGAAGCATGCATAAAGTAAGTAATAATGCTAATACTTTTTTCACGATAATTCCTCCATATAAAATGTGTTTGATTTTGCAAGGGTATCAATAGATACTCTTACTGGTGTATGAATGAACGGATACACCCCTATATCCGTAGATTCCGTTTTGTTTTTATTCTTTTACCGCTCCAAGTGTTACTCCGTGAATGAAGTATTTCTGCAGGAACGGATAAATTACAAGTATAGGTACCGTAGAAAACATAACAATCGCAGATTTTATGGTCTCATTCAGACCCGGTGTAGAGAAACCTTCCTGTGCCGACAAGTCGGACTGACTCTTTAATATGTTATAAAGGTAATACTGAAGAGGATAAAGGTCTTCTCTTTTATTGTTTATATACATCAGGGCATCGGAATATCCGTTCCAACGTCCTACGGCATAAAACAGTGCCAATGTCGCAAATACCGGTTTAGAGAGCGGAACATATATCTTCCACAATATCGTAAAATAATTTGCTCCGTCTATCTCCGCAGATTCCCTGAGGGACTCCGGAATTCCGTAGAAAAAGCTTCTCATGATGATCATGTTGTATACCGACAAACAGCTCGGAATGATCAGAACCAGTGCATTATTCAGGAGGTCAAGCTTTTTCATCAGCAGGTAATTCGGTATGGTACCTGCATTAAAGAACATCGTAATCGTGATGATGACGTTTATAACGCTACGACCTCTTAAATCCTTAAATATCAGAGGATATGCGCATATCGCTGTCATTACGAGTGATACTATGGTACATACGAATGTCAAAAATACGGTCCAGAAAAAGGACTTTACATATTTCATGTTGCCGAATACATATTCGTATGCCGTGAGATTAAATCCTTTAGGATATACCGTAACCTCATGCTTTATCAGCGCATCACTGCTGGACAGTGAACGGGCCGCCAGGTTCAGCATAGGTATCAGGCATATAATGGCAACAAAAACACATATTATTACGAACACCCAGTCTCCACGACGGGTTTTGTTTGATTTTATCATTTTACCAGATACCCCTCTCCCCTAATTTTCTAGAAATGAAGTTGGCCATCAGCAGGAAGAAGACTCCGACTACGGACTGGAACAGCCCGACCGCTGTTGTAAGTGAATATTGCGCCGACAGCACACCCTTTTTATATACATAGGTTGAGATAACTTCTGCGGAGTTCATGACCATATTATTCTGCAGAGCAAATGGTCTGTCAAAACCTCCGCCCAGGATATTACCCAGATTCATGATAAGTAGTACAACTATGGTCGGTTTTATACCCGGCAAAGTGATATGCCACATCTTTTTGAAACGCCCGGCTCCGTCAACAGAGGCCGCTTCATACAACTCTGTATTTATACCGGCTATGGCTGCAAGGTACACAATGGACCCCCATCCGAAGTTCTGCCATACTCCTAGGAATATATACGTTACTACCCACCAGGAATCTTCTCCCAGGAACGGTACCGAATCGAACCCCATGTTATTTAAAAGAATGTTCAAAAGTCCGTCATCAGTAGCGAATACTCTGAGTGATAAGCTGTATATAATGACCCATGAAAGGAAATGGGGCATGTAAGCGATGGTCTGAACTACTTTTTTGAACTTGGTAAATACCAGCTCATTAAGTATCAGAGCGAATATGATAGGTGCAGGGAAACCGACTACCAGATCTAAGACATTTAGTACTACTGTATTCTTCAATGCTCTTAAGAACTGATTGTCCTGAAATGCCTGCTTAAAATAAAAGAACACATCAGTTTCTTTTTTCTTATTAACAGCCCAGTCCATATCCCATACAGATGTATTCATCTTATACTTTTTAAAAGCTGTGATGATATATTCCATGGGACCGTATTTAAATAACAGGAAATATACAATAGGAATAACTAATAACAGATATAACTGCCAGTAACGCTTGAAGCTGGTCTTAAAGCTTATTCTGGTCTTATACTTTATCTTCTTCCCCTCATTTGACGCAGATGCGTTAGAAGGCTCCTTAGATTTTGCCATTTTTAACCCCTTTATAAACGTGTTTATATATATATTATAAAATTTTAATATTATTTATATGCAATTTTAATACCTGGTTTATGCAAAATTCCTATCTTTTTTCGATTTTTGCCATAAATGTTACAAAAATATTATGATCGGCAAAATCCTTAAGTCAAGACCCCAAAATATATCTATAAAATACATAATATATTTTTTCAATACGTCGATTATACATTTTATAGTTCTTAAATCGATTTACACCTTTTCATTTATTATATATATAAAAATGCTCAAATCTATCCAAATATTGCTATGGCACTTCTTGTGTATTGCGAAATTTTACGATTTTTTTACATTTTCCAAAAGGATTTACAAAAATGAAAATATATGATAATATAGATAGCAATATTTGATTAATGAAAATTGTTACGAAAGGAGAATCGGACATGATAGTTGATTCTTTTAACAGAACATATCACAGAGAAGTCGAAGGTGACAGGGAACGTGTGGATTTTGTAAGAGGATCCAATGTCAGGCTTTGGAAGAACGATATATCCAGAAATTTTGAATATCACTGGCATTCTGCTGTAGAGATAGTCTCTCCTATCAGGAATATTTTTACAATCATGATACACGACAAAAAATATGTCCTGAATCCAGGTGAGATCATAGTCATACCATCCGGAGAGCTTCATGAAACCATAGCTCCGCCCGAAGGTGAACGTTATATATGCCTGTTCGACCTCGACTGTATATCAAAGATAAAGAGTTTTTCATCCATTTTGCCGTTCTTTACGTCTGCCATTATAATAAGTAATGATACTGCTCCCGCCATAGTCAAACCCTGTCTTGATATCATAGAAAGAATGGCCGAGACTTATTTTGCAGAAGAACCCATGTGGGAACTAAAGATGTATTCCAAGATTCTGGAATTTTTTGCAATAATAGGTCAGAACAGACTGGACCGGATGATGACAATCCCGTCCAAGGTCGGCAACAAGCAGAAGGAATACATAGATAAGTTTAATTCTCTGTTTAAGTATATCGATGAGCACTATACAGATGATCTCACCCTGGAATTTGCCGCTGACATGTGCGGTTACTCCAAATTCCACTTTACGAGGCTGTTCAAACAGTTCTCAGATACCACTTTCTATGACTATCTATGCTTTAAACGTATAAAAGTTGCTGAAGAACTGCTCATAAATCCTTCTTTAAGTATCACAGATGTGGCCATCAGAAGCGGATTCCCGAGTATCTCGACCTTCAACAGACTGTTCAAGAGGCTAAAGAACTGCACTCCTTCAGAATACAGAGAACTTCGAGAAAGAAATACGTTTGAGAAAGTATACAACGTGCCCGAAGACCAGCCTATCACGTTTAAAGGATATAAACCTTGATAATATCACATATTTATAAATTTTCTCTTGAATTATTTTCATAAATGTGCTATAAATAAGTTTAATATTTTTTTATTAGGAGGACAAAGAAATGGCAAAGAAAGATATCGACTGGGGCAGTCTGGGTTTCGGTTATATCAAGACCGATTACAGATATGTTTCCAATTACAAAGACGGTGCATGGGATGAAGGCACTATGACTGAGGATGGAAATGTAGTACTTAGCGAGTGTGCCGGTGTCATCCAGTACGCACAGACAGTATTTGAGGGCTTAAAGGCTTATGAGACCGAGGATGGACGTATCGTAACATTCCGTCCCGACCTCAACGCAGAGAGAATCGAGCAGTCTGCAAAGAGACTTGAGATCCCTGTATTCCCTAAGGACAGATTTATCGACGCTGTAAAGAAAGTAGTAAAGGCTAATGAAGATTATGTTCCCCCTTACGGTTCAGGTGCTACACTTTATCTTCGTCCCGTACTTTTCGGAACCAATCCCGTTATCGGTGTAAAGCCCGCTAATGAGTATCAGTTCAGAATCTTCGGAACACCCGTAGGACCTTATTTCAAAGGCGGCGTAAAGCCTCTGACCATCAAAGTAAGTGATTTTGACCGTGCCGCTCCCAACGGAACCGGTAACATCAAAGCAGGTCTTAACTACGCTATGTCACTTCATGCAATCGTTACAGCTCATGCTGAAGGATATGATGAGAATATGTATCTTGATCCCAAGACCAGAACCAACGTTGAAGAGACCGGCGGTGCAAACTTCCTGTTTGTAACCAAGGACGGCAAGGTTGTAACTCCTAAGTCGGACAGCATCCTTCCTTCTATCACACGTCGTTCACTGGTATATGTTGCACAGCATTACTTAGGTCTTGAAGCTGAAGAAAGAGTTATTCCTTTCGAAGAAGTAAAGGATATGGCTGAATGTGGTCTTTGCGGTACCGCAGCTGTTATCTCTCCTGTTGGCAAGATCGTTGACCACGGCAAGGAGATCTGCCTTCCCAGCGGCATGACCGAGATGGGACCTATCACCAAGAAGCTGTATGATACCCTCACCGGTATCCAGATGGGCAGAATCGAAGCTCCCGAAGGATGGATCTACGAGATTAAATAATTTAGTCTGATTTACGAAAATACTTTTTGTATATATTTAATCAGTAATCAAACAAAACCCTGTCGATTTGATTCGGCAGGGTTCTTTGTTTGTACGATATACTAATTCCTTCAGTGCAAGCATTATCAATTACTTTCCTGAGATTACGATTCCTTCTACTGCGATATAAGGAACTACCGTTCCGCCGTCACAGATCTGCTCTTTAGATATGGCGCTGATATTCTTTACCACATCGCCAAGATTACCACTGATCATGCACTCGGCTACAGCGTTCTTTATTTTGCCGTCCTCTACGAGGAAGCTGTTCTTTGCAACACCTGAGAATTCTCCGTTAGTTCCGGGCGATCCTCCCGAGAATCTTCCAAGTATCAGACCCTTCTTTACACCGGCAAGTATCTCTTCATAACTCTTGTCACCGGGTTCGATGATGAGGTCAAATCCTGTGTTCTTTACCAGAGGACGTCCTGTCTTGTTTGCTGCATAGAGGCTTAAGAAATGAGTCTTAAGCACGCCCTTGTCGATAAGTGTTACAGCCTCGGAAAGGAATCCGTTCGAAGTAGCACGTTCACCTATATTTATCCTCTCATCAAAAGGATCAAGTCGTACTGTCAGCTTGTCACTTGCTACCTGCTCTCCGACCTTGTCGAGCCACTGGCTGGTACCGTCTATGATAACACCGTCACTGATGTAATTGCCGATAACCATAGAGATAAAGTCGGCAGCACATGCGGGAGTAATGATAACAGTACCGTCAAACTTGCCCTCAACAGTGTCAGGTTTAATGCTCTTCTCAATGTCTGCCAGATGATTCCTGATATCACCGAGTTCAATAATGGGGGTATCAAGATTTATCATGCTGACACCGGCACCGTCCATACCCGTAGTATTCTCGCCATCCGAAGCACATACTTCGATCATAACACCGTACTGTCCGCCGTAACCTTCGAACTCAGTACCGTTGGAGTTTCTGGAAAACCAGTTCCAGCGGTCATACGAACCTACAGCCTGGAATACCTTTACCAGAGGATACTCTTTTTCAATGGTAGCCAGAAGTTCTTTTATTCTTTCAATGAATTTGTCAATATCCGGTTCGAGAACACCCTGCTTAAACACATGAGGTTCTACCTTTGGTCCGATATCATGTGCGGGATCCTCGGGAGATGACTCTGCAGCAGCTAAAGCATCTGAAGCCAGTCCTTTAAGTCCTTCTTCGGATATATCGTTACCGGATGCCGAACCGATTTTGTTGTCCTTAAATACTTTTATGGATCCCGAATTACTGAATACTGTACGGAAAAGCTTAAAATCACCTGCTTCAAGGTTCAGTTCTCTCTTTTCGGAATTTGTAACTGTATATTTATATTTTGTAATACCGGTATCTTTGATAATTTTATCAAAGAGGTCGGCAGTTTCACGTAAATTTGACATATGCATTTTCTCCTTCTCATTTGATGCGGTTCCACCGCATCAGTTTCCTTAACTTACGCTTTAGCTATGACGTAGAAAGTATATATTATCTTCCACCGATCATAATCTTACATCTCATATGAGGACCACCCATTGATACTGCCATAGGCTGTTTTTTGCCGCAGAATCCGCTGGATGACCATTCTACCTCATTAGATATCATATCAACGGTCTTGAGCATATCAAATGCCACACCTGAAACCGTGGTATCGAGCAGAGCCTTGCCAAGCTTACCGTTCTTTATCTCATATCCGCATGTAACACCGAACATGAACTCTCCTGTAAGGTCAGCCTGTCCGTTTCCTGATTCTACCAGATAATATCCGTCTTCAACAGATGCGATAAGTTCATCTACAGTGTTTTTGCCGGGAAGAATACATGTATTTCTCATACGGATGATCGGCTCATCGGCAAATCCCCATCCTCTGGCATTTCCGTTCGGAGCCATATTGTACTCTTCGGCTGTTTCCCTGTCATTCATGTATCCTGTAAGGATTCCGTCCTTTATCAGTACCGCATCGTTTGCTTCGGTTCCCTCATCATCAACATATACAGGTAAAGGAGCCTGTTTACCTTCGTAAACATTAGCAAAATCAACCATATTTACAAGATTTGATGCTACTTCTTTGTTTAATGAAGGTCCGGCTACACTTCCTGCTTTAACCAGATCTGCTTCTACAGTATGTCCTACTGCTTCATGAGCGAGCATACCGCCCATCATACCGCCCAGGACTACTGTTTTATATCCTGCTTCGGCATATACGCCTTCTTTTTTATCCATTACTCTTTTATACAGAGCATCAATATCGGGATAATACTTATCAAGGTTTCCGAAATTGTCATAGAAACTTCCGTATCCACCCAGTGCCTTGAAAAGTTCTACAGGAACTCCGTCCTTTGTCTCAGAGCTCATCATAACATAGATGTAACATCTGGGGATGATCATATGACCGTCATGCGCATCCGATGTATAAATGATCTTGTCCTGTGAATCCTCTGTATATACAACGGTACGACTAGTAAGGTCGGGATACTTTGTAGCTACATAGTTATCGATAGTCTGGCATGCTTCGATTATGAGCTTCTGCTCTACATCAACTATCTCACCTTTTACTCCGAGGTTCCCGGTCCCGATTGATGCGGGAAGCTGTACATTACGGTTTGAATGTTTGCTCAAAAACATTGCATTCTCGGTAGCTGCCTTAAGTACCATATCCGCAGCCTCTGCGGAATAGTCTGCAACCGATGCGAAACCCAATGTTCCCTTGTTGTTCACTCTGGCACTGATGCCTCGTGAAGCGCTTCTGGAGTTTTGAACCATGTTGCCCTTTAACAGCACAACTCTGCGGTTCCTGTTCTCCTGTGCTCTGAGCACTGTCTGAACTCCGTCAGCAAATAATGACTTTTTGCTACTGAATAAATCCTGTATCATAGATACCTCCTCTATATAGAGCCGGTCACTTTTAAGATCAGCGACCGGCTTCTGTTTAAAGTAAATTTTACCTTCTAAAAGGTGCTCTCGCAGACTGCGGTGCCATAGGCATCCTGGGCGCCTTTGGTGCCGACAGGCTCATAATAGTCTGCATCATCTGGTTCCTTATGAAATCCTTTGCATCATCCTTTACGAGATAATAAATGTATGAATCCATCAGGAATTCCTTGCCTTCACCACGTCCAACAATCTTAAAATTCTTGAATCCCATATCCGCATACTTTTCTACATCATCCACCGACATGAACGAAGGACGTTTCATGCAGCCCGCAAATGTACGTTTGTCCGGTGAGGGATCCCAGCATGGATACTGGATATTGGTATCGTATTCGAGCTGATGACGTGATATCTCTGTATAGTGGTCTGCTCTTTTGGGACATCCCGCTTTACAGGTCTCATTTACCAGAATTTCTATACGTCCCGCTTCGGGAAGAATGCTCTCTATGACTTTTTCATTATGATTCAGGTCATAGTCAAGAACCACCAGGAAGTAATCCTTCTCTATCTCACTCTTTAATGTATCGAGGTCAAGGATTCTCTTGGTCGTCGAAGATATGATCTTGTACTTCGGGTACTCACGCCTGATATACTCCTCGAGAACCGGACGGTTTACCAGCACCTGGTTCATTCCGTTGTCCCCGACCTTCATGATCATGTTGCAGTATGTATCATAGGTATGTTTTTCCTCCAGAAGTACATTCGTCCAGGTAAAACGAACAGGAACACCCTTTTTGTTGTATGAATCGATGACTTTTGCTACTTCCGTCTTGTTATTGAAACCGTCGATGATGTTCCTTCCGCCGTTCCATATGGCTCCGGGGAATGTACCATAGCAGGAAGCTATCTTATATCCGTCCCTGAACTTTGAAGGATACTTCTGCATAGTATCAAGAAGTACGTGATTTATAAGCCCGAAATAGCATATACCCGGTATATGCCAATAAATAGTTCTGTCTGACATGTTTTCCTCTTTTATAAAATACTTTTTACTATCAAAATAGCTTCTTTAAGTCCTTCTTAATAGGAACTCTTTGCAAATACTCCTACAGAACTTATACATAAAGTCAGGATCAGTGTAAGAATCAATACTTTTGATAACTTTTTCATATTCTCCCTCCAAATAAATTTATTATACAAAATAACAAACATCTTTAATATTATCCGATAAATAAGCACAAAAGTCAAGAATTATTTCCTATCAATGTTACTAAATATGTGTATTACGGTCTTGCTATAAAATGAATAAAATGATATGATAACAAAATAGAAGATACGAAGCATTATTTTGTTACTGAGGAAACGCCGAATGCGTTTTCGAGGTACATAGGCTAAATGAAAAATTATAAAAAGGACCCCTATATGAAAGCAAAAAAAGAAATGTTCGATACAGAATCTGCGGGAATCCGCATAAACAAATACATGGCCGAATCCGGCATATGCTCCAGACGTGAAGCCGACAAGCTCGTAGCAGAAGGCAAAGTCCTGATAGACGGTGAAGTAGCTGTCATGGGAAGTAAAGTCCTTCCCGGACAAAAGGTAAACGTCAAGGGTCAGGAAGTCGCCAAAGATGAAGATCTGGTACTCATTGCCTTCAACAAGCCCGTAGGTATAGTGAGCACTACGGATAAGCGCGAACCCGACAATATCATAGACTACATCAACTATGGCAAGCGTATCTTTCCTATAGGCAGGCTGGACAAAGACTCTGAAGGCCTGATACTGCTCACGAATGACGGAGACATAGTAAACAAGATACTGAGAGCCGGTAACTATCATGAAAAAGAGTATGTAGTCACTGTCAATAAAGACATCACACCCGAATTCTTAAGGATCATGGCCAGCGGCGTACCCATCCTCGAGACTGTCACCAGACCGTGCAAGATAGAGCAGATAGACAAACGTGTCTTCCGTATCATCCTGACTCAGGGGCTTAACCGCCAGATAAGAAGAATGTGCGAAGCTCTGGGCTACAGAGTAAGAGCTCTGACCAGAGTACGTATCATGAACATCACGCTCGGCCACTTAAAGACCGGTTCTTGGAGAAACCTCACTCCAAAAGAGCTCGAGGAACTCAAAAATATGTTGGCAGACTCCAGCAGTGAACCTATAAAATATACGAAAAAAATAAAATATCAATAAAATGGTTGATTTACAAATATTTTTAAATAGTATATAATATCTTGGAATATGTAGTATTATGCCCTTTAGTCAGGTGGCATATATTGATGTGACATCAGGAACCGTCCCCGTTGTCACATAAGAACCGTATGGAGGTCTACTCACAATGGATAAGCAGCAGGTGATATATTATTCTGACGAGCTTCATGATGAGTTCTCCTCTTTTACCACCACTCCGCCCAGGATAGACGGAAGTTATGACTACGAACGCAGATCACCTTTTAAGAAGTTCCTGAGGTTCATGTGTTACCGCGTGATCATGTTTCCTGTAGTCGTATTTTACGGCAGAGTGATATTCCGCCAAAAAATAGTAGGCAAGGAAAAGCTCAAGCCTTTTAAGAACAAGGGATTTTTCATGTACGGCAACCATACTCAGCCCATGGGTGACGCTTTGTTGCAAACGCGCCTTCCTTGGCCCAGAAAAACGTACATTATAGTTCATCCGAACAACCTGAAAGTACCTGTGCTGGGTAAGATGGTTCCTTCTCTCGGAGGACTGCCTCTGCCTGACGATAAAGATGCATACAAGAATTTCTTAAATGCCATAAACCATAAGGTGAGTGAAGGGAATCCTCTGGTAATATATCCGGAAGCACATATCTGGCCGTACTACACAAAAATCAGGCCTTTTGTAGATACATCTTTCGCTTATCCGGTAACTCTGAATGCACCGGTCTTCTGTTTTGTAAATACATACCACAAAACAAAGATCCGTAAAACGCCTAAGCTTATCACCTATATAGAAGGACCTTTCTTCCCTCCTGAAGACGGGATACCGAAGCAGAGGCGTAAAGTCTTAAGAGACGAAGTATATGCGAAAATGTGCGAACTGGCACAGAATTCTGATATAGAAGTTATAAAATATATAAAGAAAACGGAGGTCAATGATGGTTAACGTTCTTTTTTGCGGTAACGAAGGCGTATTTGACGGTATGCTCACCTGTACACTGTCGATATTAAAAAGAACAACATCGAATGAACCGTTCCATTTTTATATATTTACGATGGATCTTACAGATTTAGATACTAAATACACACCTCTGTCCGATCTGCAGTTGAAAATTTATAAATATATGATCAGGAAATATAACGCTGAAAACGAAGTATCCCTGATCAGAGTCGATTCATATTACAACAAATACTTCAGAGGATGTCCAAACGAGGATGCTTACTGCTCTCCCTACACACTTATCAGGCTGTTTGCCGATCTGATACCTGAGATACCTGACAAGCTCCTGTATCTGGATGCAGACATCTTCTTTAACCGTGACATACATTTGCTTTACGACAAAGATATCGAAGGATATGAGTATGCCGCTTCCCGCGATCATTACGGAAAGTACCTGCTCTATCCTAACTACATAAACGCCGGTGTGCTTCTGTTCAATATGAAAGAAGCCAGGCGCACTTCGCTTTTTGTGAAGGCCAGGAAGTGGATCAGAGCTAAAAAGCTTGTATTCGCCGATCAAAGTGCTCTTATACGATCGACTACCAGAAAAAAGATGCTTCCACAGCGTTTCAATGATCAGAAGTTCCTTCACAAATGGACAGTAGTAAGACATTTTTCCAAGCGCCTGTTTTATCTGCCCTATCCACATACGGATAACATAAAACAGTGGCATATCGATAAAGTACACAGGATATTCCGTTATCATCAGTTCGATGATATCTACAAAGAGTACCTGAAGTACAAAAAATTATACGAACAAGAGGTTAAGTACCATGGCTAAACCGGTAATACCTATATTTTATGCATTTGACGAGAATTTCTTAAAATATGTGATAGTGTCGCTTCATTCACTGATTGAGAACGCTTCTCCCAAGTATTCTTACAATATACATCTTCTTCACAGCGGACTGCATGAAGAATCCAAAAATATGGTAAGAAAGCTCGGAAAAGAGAATTTCAATTTCATATTTGAAGACGTATCGGAATATTTAAGTTCTCTGTCACATGACCTGCCTTTAAGGGATTACTACAGCAAAACCACATATTATCGGTTGTTTATAGCAGAAAAACATCAGGAACTCGAGAAAGCTATATATATCGACGCCGACACGGTAGTTCAGGGAGACATCAGTGAACTGTATCAGATAGATGTTACGGACTACTATCTTGCCGCATGCCATGAACAGGTCATGGTTCAGGTCGATGAATTCGGCGATTATGTAGAAAGATGTGTCGGTGTTTCAAGACACAACTTTTTTAACTGCGGAGTCCTTCTTATCAACTGTAACGAATGGCGCTCACGCAAAGTCCTAAACCGTTTCATGGGACTGCTTCACCTGTATGATTTTGTAGTAACACAGGACGAGGATTACCTCAATCTCATATGCAAGGATCACGTTCTGTTTATCGACCAGATATGGAATACCGAATCCATGTTTGAATCAAAATATCCTGTCGATGAAGTAAAGATCATCCATTACATCATGTTTCAGAAGCCCTGGCATTACAGGGAATGTCCTTTCCAGGATATTTTCTTTAAGTATGCCGCTGAGACTCCTGTATATGACAAACTTCAAGCAGAACTGAACGCATATACCGACGAACAAAAGGATCGTGACAATATCGGTTATAAGAAGCTGGTAGAGCTGGCAGTAAAAGAAGCCGACAATGAAAATAACTACTTGAACTATATAAATAAGAAGAAAAGATCTGCCGACAGAGTAGCCATAGTAAAAAAAATCGAGGATTTTGAGAGAACCGGTCGTTTTGATGAGGATGTCGAAGACGATCCCCCCGCTAAAGTACTGAATCCAGAAGATATAGACTATTTTAGACGCAGTCCTTTACAGAAACTGAAAACCAGACTGGCATTTAAGGCGGCCAGAAAGTTCCTTAAAGGGCTTATAGAGAAGAAGCAGTTTATCCTGAAAGAGATAAAGGGTATCGAGCATTTCAGGAACCTGGACAGCGGAGCAGTCATAACATGTAACCACTTTAATGCATTTGACAGTTTTGCCATCCAGCTCGTATATGATGCTTCACACCAGAGGCACAGGACTTTTTACAGGATCATTCGTGAGGGTAACTATACTTCATTCCCCGGATTTTACGGGTTTATAATGAGGCATTGCAATACTCTTCCGCTCTCATCGAACTATACAACCATGAAGAAGTTCATGAAGTCCACGAACAAGCTGTTACAGAAGGGACATTTCGTACTCGTTTATCCCGAACAGAGTATGTGGTGGAACTACAGGAAGCCGAAGCCCCTAAAAGAAGGCGGATTCATATTTGCTGCAAAGAACAATGTACCGGTACTTCCCTGCTTCATTACCATGAGGGATTCCGATATACTGGACGAAAATGGATTCTATGTTCAGGAATATACCGTACACGTATCCGAACCGATATATCCCGACCCTTCAAAACCGTACCATGCTAATGTGGAAATGTTAAAGAACAGGAACTATGAGCTCTGGAAAGAAATCTACGAGAAAGAATACCAGATGCCTCTGATATATACTACAGAAGAAAAAACATCTTAAAATACATCTCCCCCACCTTTCTATGATAAAAGGCGGGGGAGATTTTTTGGTTTGTTAGAATTTGTTGAAGTAATCTTTTGTTCCCATCACATCATCGTAAGTTTCCATCTCTTCCACACATCCTGCGTTCATGAGAGGAACATTTTCATAATGCTCTAAAAGTCCTTTTTCAAGTGAGTAAAGCGGTACCCCGTTCTGCTCATAAAACTTATCTGTCATCTGTCTAAAAAATGGAATATTCTTCATATCGTTCACCTCTTTCTTTACTTTAAGCTGATGTCTTCCTTCATCCTGGACTAAAGTATAAAGTAAAATGTTCCGTTTGTGAACACATTAACTGTATATTTAAGACACTTCTTTTTATACCGATGGTAGAATTTTTTTTGAGCTTGAACTGAGACATTCTCTTATCAAAAAAGATTCCATGAACAAAACAGTCATGGAATCCTTTTCTATATTATCTATTAAATTATGTACTCCTTCTTACTTCATAAGCTTTCATGCGGCATCAGGCAATCCCGTCTTTACGACATCATCGCCATATATGGTCTTCCAGTCATTTGCCATGGAAATCGCAGTCCAATCTTCATCTT
>JAEEGL016218810.1_pt1 | contig 14254 bp, 17 predicted proteins | sample 9134231 | NCBI WGS metagenome assembly JAEEGL01 (sample SAMN16246548, study PRJNA631951) | gut metagenome | biome: gut microbiome; feature: rumen; material: fiber-attached | host: Bos | place: Iran: Karaj | collected 2018-10 | reverse complement strand
GATCGTCATCATCGACCCCGCCGACGGCAAGGTCGAGGCCAGCATCGACTGCAGCGGCCTGCTGCCCCGCAACCTGCGCCGGCCCGAAACGGATGTACTCAACGGCATCGCCTACGACCCCGCTGACGGGAAGACCTACCTCACCGGCAAATACTGGCCGCGGCTCTACGAGGTCCGTCTGGTGCCGGCGAAATAAAAAAATCGTATATTTGCCCCCGAATGGAAAAGGTGGGGCGATCTGCCGCCCGAAAGGGAGGAAAGTCCGGACAGGACAGGGCATCCCGCTGCGGAAAGCGCAGGTAGGGGTAACCTTACGCCCGTCGTAACAGAAAAGAACCGGCCCTCAGGGCCAAGGGTGAAAACGCGGGGCAAGAGCCCACGACGTCCGGCAGCGATGCCGGGCGGGTACGACACCGGGACCTGCAAGACCAAATATACTGGCAGATGAGGACGGCCCGTCCGATGCCAGGGGGTAGGTTGCGAAGATAAATGGCAGAATCCAACAGAAACCGGCTTACGGCTCCACCTTTTCTTTTTTGTTCTTGGCATTCTTGCCCGTGCGGCTCTGCACCTTGCGCCGCAGTCGCTTCTCCGCTTCCGCCACCGACATCTTCTGCCGGTCCAGAAAATCGTTGAAACGCTTGATACGCTCGTCTTTCTTCTTGTTGTCGAGCGCCTGGACCAGGTCCACCTCCGTCTTGCGCATCTGCGGAACGCGCTTCCGCATCAGGCGGGCCAGATGCTCGTAGTACGGCATCTTGTGGCGGTCACGCTTTTCTTCGTAAATCTCCTCGAAACAGACCATGATGCCGGTTTCATAGGCATCGAAGAACTCATCGTTGACGCTGCAGCCGAACACTTTCATCGAAGGCGAGACGTTCATGTAGCTGTTCACCAGGGGCGGGATGTGGCTGCCCAGGCGGCGGATGGCATCCTTGAGGTTGCGGTAGTCCGGCTTGAACTCCTCATCCCGGAGGATGAGGTCCATCAGGCGCCCGTCCGAAAGGGGCTTCAGGGGGACGACGGGCCAGGCCAGCCCGTCCGGATCCGGGAAATGCTTGAACAGGAAATGCTGGATCAATTCGCGGCAGGTCTTATCGTACTCCGGATAGATCGTCATCTTGCCGAGGAAATACATGATGTTGGGGTGCTGGAGAATCACGGCAGCGATGCCGTCCCACAGATTGTCCAGGGCGAAGATGCCCTTGGCGCCCGCCTTGGAACTCTGGTACTCAGGAGTCACGAACGAACGCCCGAGCTCCATCACGTGCGGAAGATAATCCCGGACAAAACGCTCCGAATAGCGGAACAGGTGCGAAGAGGTCATGTACGGCTGCCCGTCCTCCTGGATACGGACATCCGGACCGAGGATGAAGCGGTAGCCGCCCAGGATGGCCGAAGCGTCCGGATCCCAGATGATCAGCTGCATGTAGGGCTTGTCCGGCAGGGTGTCGAACTCATCCAGGTCCACGGAGCGTCCGGTTCCGCCGCCGGAACTCCGGAACGCCCGCTCGCGCAGGCGCCCGACCTCCGTCAGGACATGGGGGCATTCGCGCCCGTCCACGACGTATATCTCATTGCCACCTTTATTGGTGTTGCATAATTTCCTTTCGGGGGTCAGCTCGGACTTGAGCAGGCGAACACTGACCGGATCGATAACTTTTTCCATGACTCGGCTATAGTTGATAAACCTGTTCCCGCACCCGGGCCGCCCATTCGGACGGCTTGCGGGATTTGTCGAAAGCAGAAGCCGGGATAGGCTTCCCAAGGATAATCTTAAAAGTCTTGTGCTGCGCATGATAGAATGCGTCAGGCAAGAAGAGCATCGTAGCGTTGAACTTGAGCTTCAGCACTTTGCGGAAGAGCCAGTCAGCCCGGTAGAAGCGGGCGGGGTTCCGGCCGATGAAGTGCACGGGGACGACGGGGCGGTCGGATTCGACGCTCTTGGTGATGAAGGTCTTGGTCCATTCAAAGTCCTGCACCTTCCCCCGGATCTTGCGGGAGCAGACCCCGGCCGGGAAAATCAGCAATTGATTCTCCGAGCGGAAGGCTTCATCCACCAGACGGGGCAGGTCGCGGGCCTGACCGCCGACTTTGTTGATCGGCACGCAGAGCGGGGCGATCGGCTTGATGAAGAGCAGGAAGTCGTTGACGAGCATCTTCATGGGGCCGAACTGCCGTGTGATCAGGCTGCACAGGGCCAGTCCATCCACCCCGCCCAGGGGATGGTTGGAGGCAAAGGTGTACCGCGTCCCGTCCCTGGGGACATTCTCCAGCCCCTCCACCTCGATGGTCACATCCATCTCCGCAAGGGTATCGTCGCAGAAATCCGCTCCTTCCAGGCCCCGCACCAGGATGGAATTCATCCAGTCCTGATGGACGAAGCGCTTGAAGAAGCGCACGACGAAAGGAGGAATCTTCTTCCCCGGGAACTTGTCGGCAACGATACGGTCCAGGTCCAGCAAAAGACCTTTTTGGTTCTCCTTTGCCATGGGCTTACGGTTCTAGCTAAGGCAAATATATAGAAAAAACCGGAATTACGGAAGCATCTCCGCCAGCAGGTCGTAGTCTTCCGCAGCGGTGATGCGCACGCGGATGAAGTCCCCCACGCGCACGGTGCCGTGCAAGCCCTGCACCAGAATCTCCCCGTCCACTTCGGGACTCTCGAATTCGCTCCGGCAGACAACGCGGGCTCCGTCCAGGAAGCCATCGACCAGGACGGTCAGTTCCGAGCCGACACGGGACCGGTTGTAAGCGAGTGAGATCTCCCGCTGCCGTTCCATCAGGCGGTCCAGGCGCTCCTGCTTGACTTCCTCCGGAATCTCGTCCGCCAGATGCTCCGCACCCCAGGTCCCTTCTTCCTCAGAATAAGTGAAAGCACCCAGGCGCTCGAAGCGCGCTTCGCTCACGAAGTCCAGCAGTTCCCCGAAGGCTTCTTCCGTCTCTCCCGGATGGCCCACGATCATCGTCGTACGCAGGGCGACGCCGGGCACTTCCCGCCGCAGGCGCGCAACCAGCGAACGGGTCCGGGCCCCGTCCACGTGGCGGTGCATACGCTCCAGCACGCCGTCGGCGATGTGTTGGAGCGGGATGTCCAGGTATTTGCACACTTTGGGATTATGCGCCATCACCTCCAGCACGTCTTCGGGAAAGTCGGCCGGATAGGAATAGTGGATGCGTATCCAGGCGATGCCCGGTATGGCGGACAGGCGCTCCAGCAATTCGGCCAGGGCGCGGCGGCCATAAAGATCCAGTCCGTACCATGTCGTGTCCTGGGCGATCAGGATGAGTTCCCTGACACCGCGTCCGGAGAGCGTCCGGGCCTCCGTTTCCAGCTCCTCCATCGGGACGGAACGGTGGGCGCCGCGGATAAAGGGGATAGCGCAGTAGGAGCAGCGCCGGTCGCAGCCCTCCGAGATCTTCAGGTAAGCATAACCCTTCGCCTCGGCGATGCGCCGCGTCGTGAAAGGACCGGGGGTCACGCCCAGGTGGCGCAGGACGGGAGCCAGGTCACGGGCTCCGAACCAGGCATCCACCTCGGGGATCTCCGCGGGCAGTTCCGCCGCATAGCGCTGCGACAGGCAGCCGAAAACGATCAACTCCCCCGCCTCACCCCTTTTCTTGGCTTCCACGGCCTCCAGGATGGCATTCACCGACTCCTCCTTGGCATCGCCGATAAAGCCGCAGGTGTTCAGCAGCAGGCAGTCCACCGGCTCATCACCATCCACGATTTCGTAGGCATCCGCCGGCAACTGGGCCAGCAGATGTTCGGTATCGACGGTGTTCTTCGAACAGCCGAGCGTAATGACCCTAAGCCTCCTGCGCATCGGCGGGAGCCGCTTCTTCTTCCTTGACGAAATCGAGCGAAGCGTATTTGACGATCTGGTCGTACCAGTCGATTACCTTGCGCATGTGCGAGACATAGAAACGATCGGCGTCATAGTCCGGGATGGCTTTCCGGAAGAGCGCGACCAGTTCCTGCTCCGAAGCCTTGGAGGACGGAGCCTCCGCATCGCCGAGCGCGGCCTTGAGGGCCAGGAACACGGCATCCATCTTCATCTCGCCTTCGCTGGTGAAGATGGCGATGTCGGCCAGGGTGGAGATGCGGCTGTTGGACGGGAACACCCTGCGCTGGCCGGAGGACAGGCTCTCGCCGATGACGCCGTTGCGGGCCTGGGCGAGGTATCGGAAGAGGCCGTGCTGGCCGGATACGGACAGCAGACGGGCTAAATCAGTTTGCATATCAATTTTCGGATTTGGAGATGTAAAGAATCAAGGGTATCGTCGTTATCGACGGTAAAGTCGATCTGCGCGGGATCGAAAGACTGCAGGGCATCGCGCTCCGCCACGCGCGGATTGCGCGCGAGACGCTGCGCATACGGGGCCGTGACCAGCACGACCGTATCATAGCAATCGTCGAAGAGGGGTTTGTCCAGGGCGATGGCAGACTCGATGAAAAGCAGGCGTCCGCGCTGCTCCGACTTCCATTTGCACAGGTCCTCCAGGAGGTAGGGATAGACCATCTCCTCCAGGGTACGGAGTTTGTCCGGCTCGGAGAAAACGGTCCCGATGCGCTCCCAGGGAAGGTTCAGCCGTTCCTCGATGCTGCATTTCAGGCCGGGCACGAGCGAATAGAGCATCTTGGTGCGCGAATCGCAGTCATACACGGGGAAGCCCAGCGAAGCGAGGTAGCGGCACGCTTCGGACTTGCCGCTCCCGATGGGGCCTGTGATGAGGACGGTCCTGGGCATGGTCATTCGGCGATCAGACAGTCGAACACTTCGGGGGTGATGGTGTACTCAAGCACCCCGGCGGGAAGATAGTCCGCATGGGCCACGCAGCGGCCCGTCCGCGAAGAGGAGAAATCCCGCCAGTCGATGTAGAATTCCGCCTTCGAGAAGGGGTCCGCATTCATCGGGAAGATGCAGCGGACCACCACCGTGGCCGTGGACGGCAGCACGGCGAGCTGCGTACGGGCGGGAACGTTGCGCGTCTCGATCCGGACTTCCGAACGGAGTTCCACATAGCGGGTAACCTCCATCGAGTAGATGGATTCGGTATGCGAAAGCCGCAGTCCCGTGGGGGTTTCCAGGCGGACCTTTCCGTGGACGCTGCTGCGCAGCCCGATCAGATTCAGGGGCCGGGTCAAGACATGATCCACGTGCTCCAGCTGTGCCGGGTCACCGTAGATCAGCACCGAATCCGGCTGGAAGCTCATCGGCGTCTGGGCCATGTACTGCGGCTCGAATTCGAGCGTGAGCACCGCCCGAACGGGAACCTTCTTGAATCCCTCCTCCGGGAAGGAGAAGGAGAGGCCGTCCGTCAGGTAACTCTCGACCGACACGCCGTCGCCGAAGATGGCGGAGGTGTAGCGGGACAGATTGATGTTCGGGACGGAATATATCTCCCCTTCCTCATGCCGGAAATCCGAGTCGCTGAAGACGACGGTGACGGGCCGTTTGTGCGGCCGGGCGAGGACGAGATGCCGGAAGCCCGAGGCCGTCACCTGGGCGGTGGCAGTGGCTTCGGAGGTAGAACGGGCGGAGCGCCCCACGATATTGCTCTCCGCCACGACCGGCACGCTCACCGTGGCGACATAGTCGCGCGACAGGTTGAGCACAAGCCAGATGCTGGCGGAGAACAGCACGCAGAGCAGGAACTTCACCCAGTTCTGCATGGCGGCCTACTTCTTCGTGTTGTCGGCGGGGGCGGCGGCCTCTGTCATGTCCTTCTGGATGGAGCTCTTGTCAACGCGGAGCTTCACATCGCCGTCCACCTTGACCAGGACCGTGCGGTCGCTGACCTCGGCCACGGTACCATAGATGCCGCCGGCCGTGATGACCTTGTCACCCTTCTTGAGGGCGCTGCGCATCGCTTCCAATTCTTTCTGCTGCTTGCGCTGGGGGCGGATCATGAAAAGATACATCACCAGGAACATCAGGGCGAGCATCAGCAGGAAGTTCATGCCTCCGCCGGCACCCGTGCCCGCGGCTGCGCCGGAGGCCTGTAAAATCATGTTCATCATATGCTTTTATTCGTGTGTGTTGATCAGTTTGTCCAGCAAGCCGTTGACGAAAGAACTGCTTTCAGGCGTGCTGTAGTATTTCGAAATTTCGACGTATTCGTTGATGATGATGCGGGGCGAGACCGCAGGGTAGGTCTGCGACTCCGCCATCCCGCACGCAATCAGGGCGAGGTCGGTGGTGCAAAGCCGGTCGCGGGTCCATTTCGGCGTCAGGGCAGCCACCTGGCTGCAATAATCGTCGAAGCGGGCGTAGGCCGTACGCAGCAGCCCCGTCACGAAGCGCTTGTCGCTCTCCAGGGCTTCGTTGCCCGGGAGTTCGCTCTGATACAGGGGCGGCAGGTGCCAGGGTTCTCCTTCTCCCAGGGCGCGCATCGTGCGGCAGCACCAGAGAAGGGCGTAGCCCAGGTCGTCGTTCCAGTAGATGGAGAGGTCCTCGAGGATTTCGGCAAGTTCGGCGTTGTCCTCCAGTTCGCGTTCGTAGATACGCGCCCAGAGCCTGGCGTCGTCCTCGAGCGAAGCCTCTCCGTTGTCGAGATATTCCTGGAAATACTTGCGGCTGCGGATACGCTCGTAGAGGTGGCGGAGCAGTACGTCGTACTGGTCCCAGGAAAACTTCTTGCGGGAGATGAGCTTGCTGAAATCCGGATCCTGACCGAGCAGCGGGGCGATGCGGTTCTCGACGAACTTGAGCTTGGGATTCCTTTCCTCCGCGGTAGGGTTGAATTTGGCACGGGCCGCCTCGATCCGCGCACACGCCTCCCCCGTCAGCGGACCCGCAAGCGCCAGCAGGAAGAGGTACAGATCCCGCGTGGATTCGCAGGCAATTTCCAGCTGGGCTTCGGCTTCCTTGAGCGTCATACCGGGATTTTCTGCGTAGCAGTAGAGGGTCTTGAAGACCTTGATACGGAGAATTCTTCGGTTGAGCATACTTTCAAACAAATTTGTCTGCAAAGATAGCAAGTAATCAATAAAAAATCCTATTTTTGTGGGAGATATACACCAAAAAAGCTATGTACAGAGACGATTACGATTCGGCCAGATTCGAGGCGCGGGACGCCGAAGATGTATTCTCCAAGCCTGTCCGGGCCGGCAAGAGGACCTATTTCTTCGATGTCAAGGCCACCAAGGGGCGCAAGGACTTCTACCTCACCATCACGGAGAGTAAGCGCCGTACCAATCCTGACGGAAGCTTCAACTACGACAAGCATAAAATCTTCCTCTACAAGGAGGATTTCGAGAAGTTTGCGGAAGGGCTGGACGAGGTGATCGCCTATATCCGGGACAATTGTTTCCACGGGGAGATTCCCCAACGCACGGCTGAAGGATTCGGGGAAATCGAGAACGAAGGGTTTTAATGGCCGATATCCTGCTGCGCAACGTTCGCGTCGGTGACGCCCGACAGGACATCCTGATCGCCCGGGGCCGTATCCGCAAGATGGGAGCGGCCGGGGCCTGCGCCGCCTGGGAACTTTCCGGGGACATCGAGATGATGGATTGCAGCGGCAAAGCAGCCATCCCCGGTTTCATCAACATGCATACCCATTCGCCGATGGCCCTGATGCGGGGCATCGGCGAAGACATGCACTTCCACGAATGGCTGGCCAAAATCTGGAAAGTCGAGGAACACCTGGACCACGACTTCGTCTATTGGGCCACCAAGGTCGCCTGCCTGGAGATGATCCGCACCGGAACCACCACCTTCAATGACCAGTACTGGTTCTTCGACTCTTCCGTCCAGGCCGCCCGCGAGATGGGCCTGCGCATCGCCACGGGCTACGACGTGATGGACAAGGGCAGCCGCGGGGAAGCCGAACGCCAGAAGGAGCAGTGCATCGCCAAGACAGAGGCTTTCCTGCACGCCGGCGACCCCGGACACATCCTCGAGCTCGCTTTCCACGCCGTCTATTCCGTCAGCGAGGAGATGATCTGCTGGACCGCCGGACTGGCGCGGAAATATGACATTCCCCTGCACATCCACCTCAGCGAGACGCGCAAGGAGGTGGAGGACTGCCAGGCCGCCCACGGCGGACTCACGCCGGTCGAATACCTCGACCGGCTGGGCGTCCTGTCACCGCGCGTGTTCGCGGCCCACACCCTCTGGGTCAGCCCGCACGACATCGAACTGCTTGCGGAGCACGGCGTGCACTGCATCCACAACATCAACTCCAACACCAAGCTCGCTTCCGGCTACCGCTTCCTTTACAACGAGATGCGCGACGCCGGGATCAACCTCTGCCTGGGCACGGACGGCTGCGCATCCTCCAACAACCTCGACATGCTTGAGGCCATGAAGAACGCGGCCATCTTCCAGAAGGCCTGGCGCGACGACCCGTCGGCGCTGCCGCTGCAGGAACTGATGGACATGGCCACGGTGAACGGCGCCCGGGCGCTCCGCATCGATGCCGGACGCATCGAAGAGGGGGCCGTCGCCGACCTTTCCCTCGTGGACACCGACAACACCTTCTTCCTCTCCCCCGGGCCCTTCCTTGCGAATCTGGTCTATTCCGCCCACTCCGACTGCATCGACTCCGTCATCTGCGACGGGCGTTTCCTGATGAAGCACCGGGAGGTCGCCGGCGAAAGGGAGATCCTCGCCGAGGCCCGCAAGGTCCTCGCGAAAATCGCATAACTTCATAACACAGCTACACCATGGACAGCAGAATCCGTACCTTCCAGATCGCGGCGGACTATATCCGCCAGCAGACCGGCGGGCTCACTCCCCTCGCGGGCATCGTGCTGGGCAGCGGACTCGGACGCCTCGCCGACCAGATCGAAGACCCCGTCGTCATCCCCTACAAGAGCATTCCCGGCTTTCCCGTCTCCACGGCCGTCGGCCACAAGGGCAACTTCATTTTCGGCCGGCTGGGCGGCAAGTATGTCCTCGCCATGCAGGGGCGCTTCCACTATTACGAAGGCTATCCGATGGAACTCGTGACCATCGGCGTACGCACCATGGCCGTCCTCGGAGCGCAGTATCTCTTCGTTTCCAATGCCGCAGGCGCCGCCAACCCGGACTACCATATCGGGGACCTAGTGGTCATCCGCGACCACATCAGTTTCTTCCCCAATCCCTGAGCGGCCCCAACCTGGACGAGATGGGCCCCCGCTTCCCCGACATGACCTGCGCCTACGACAAAGACCTGCAGGATCGTGCCGAACGTTGTGCGGAGGAATTGGGTTTCCGGCTGCGCAAAGGCGTATACTGCGGCAGCACGGGCCCGACCTACGAGACTCCGGCCGAGGTACGGTTCTACCGCAGCGTAGGCGCCGACCTGCTGGGCATGTCCACCATCCCCGAGGTCATCGTCGCCCGGCACTGCGGCATGCGCGTTTTCGGCACCTCCGTGGTGACCAACTGCGCCAATACGGACAATTCTTCCCTGGACCTGAACGACGGCGACGACGTCGTGCAACAAGCCGACGCCGCCGCTTTACGCCTGACGGCACTGTTCGCAAAGATTATCGCCTCGCTTACTTAGCGATGGCGACCGAACGGGTCTCGCGGATCACCGTGATCTTGACCTGTCCCGGATAAGTCATCTCATCCTGGATACGCTGGGCGATATCGACGGACAGGCGGGCGGCCTGGTCGTCGGACACGTCTTCCGCTCCGACGATGACGCGGAGTTCACGCCCTGCCTGGATGGCGTAGGACTTGGTCACGCCCGGATAGGAGGCGGCCAGGTCTTCCATTCCCTTGAGACGCTTGATGTAGGATTCAATCACTTCGCGGCGGGCTCCCGGACGGGCGCCGGAGATGGCGTCGCCCACCAGGACCAGCGGGGCGTAGATGGACGTCATCTCCATTTCCTCATGGTGGGCGCCCACGGCGTTGCAAATCTCGGGACGCTCCTTGTACTGCTCGGCGAGCTTGGCACCCAGGATGGCGTGCGGCAGCTCGGGATCCTGGTCGCTGACCTTGCCGATATCGTGCAGCAGGCCGGCGCGGCGGGCCAGCTTGGGATTCAAGCCCAGTTCGGAAGCCATGATGGCGCAGATGTTGGCTACTTCGCGGGAGTGCTGCAACAGGTTCTGGCCATAGGATGAGCGGTATTTCATGCGGCCGATCAGCTTGACGAGCTCCATGTTGAGCCCGTGGATGCCCATGTCGATGCAGGTACGCTTGCCGGTCTCGAGGATCTCGTCTTCGAGCTGCTTGCTCACCTTGGCCACGACTTCTTCGATGCGGGCGGGGTGGATGCGGCCGTCAATGACGAGCTGGTGGAGCGACAGGCGCGCCACTTCGCGGCGGACCGGGTCGAAAGCGGAGAGCAGGATGGCGTCCGGCGTGTCGTCCACGACGATCTCCACGCCCGTGGCAGCCTCCAGCGCACGGATGTTGCGCCCTTCCCGGCCGATGATGCGGCCCTTGACCTCATCGTTGTCGATGGGGAAGGTCGTGACGGCATTCTCGATGGCCGTCTCCGTAGCGGTACGCTGGATGGTATTGATGACGATGCGTTTCGCTTCGCGGGCCGCATTGAGCCGCGCTTCGTCCATGGTATCATTGATGTAGGCCTGGGCCTCGGTGCGGGCCTCCGCCTTCAGGTTCTCGACCAGCATCTTGCGGGCGTCTTCCGCGGTCATTCCGGCGATATTCTCAAGCTCCTTGTTGACCTGGGCGGTGATGCGCTCATATTCCTCGATCTTGCCGTCCAGCTTGTTTTTCAGGGCGTTTACCTGCCCCTTCTGGGAGTCCAGGTCGTGCTGACGGCGGTCCAGTTCGCTTTGCTGCTGCTTGAGCTGGCCTTCGCGGGACTTGATATTGTTCTCCTGGTCGCGGAGCTCGTTGTTCTTCTTGTTGACGTAGTTCTCATGTTCGCTCTTGAGCTGAAGGTATTTCTCCTTGGCCTGCAGCATCTTCTGCTGTTTGATGCTTTCGGCCTCCACGCTCGCTTTCTCGATGATGGCGTCGGCGCGGCCCCGGGCCAGGGAACGGCTCACCAGGATATAGATGGCGAGGGCCAGGACGGCTCCGGCGACGGCTGCCAGGATATAGTACAGAAACATAATATATATATAATTTAAAACGGTATCCGCCCTACACGAAGCAAATACCGTTTATAAGAAAAAAGCCGTCAGCCGAGCTTTCAGAAAGCCTCTGATTATGTTTTGGGCTCCGTACTGTCTCGGACTTCCCGTCGGGGCGGGCCTGTCTTCCTCAGCGCGAGTCGACCCGGTTCCGAAGAACTTGTTGTTTTCAGAAGTTGGGCCTGACGGCTATGTTACTTTTTCGTCCCCTCCAGATAGGCTGCCATGTCTCCCTGCAGCGATTCCACCTCTTCGACGAGGCGGGACATCTTCTTCTGCGCGGAGAGCTTGCCGGCGGCTTCCTGTATAGCCACGAACACCAGCTTGTCCTCCGGGCTGCTGTCGGGGAAGCGGGCGTCGAAATTGGTGACCATCGCCGATACGTCCGCGGCGGCCATGCGCATCAGCTGCGCCATCTCCGGGGTGGCAGCGCTGAGGCGGTACGGCTTGCCCGCGACCTTCAAGGTGATGTCCTGCGCCATATCAGTTCTCCAGCAGCTTTATGCATTTGTCAATCTCGCGGATCAGCGCCTGGATGCGTTCCCTGGACTGCTCGGGATCTCCGGCCACCTGGAACGCGCGCAAGAGTTCGAGATTGTCTATCTGTTGGTTCAAATCGGTTATCTGCTCCTTGTATTGCCGGCACTTCTGCTCGCTTTCGGAGAGCCGTTCCGCCAGGCTGTCCGCCCGCTGCCTTTCGGCCTCGTACAACGCAATCAATCTGGCGATATGGGACTTGATCTCCTCGAGCATCGCGGATAGTACCTAAAATACAACACCACAAATATAATAAAAAATAGCAGAAATTACCCTATCTCTGCTATTCCTTTATATGATTCGCATACCTGCTTGTAACTCTCCAAGTTACCGATATCGAAACGCTTCCCTGGCATCTCCATCGCATGGACGGCGGTCTGCCGGGCCAGCCAGGCAAGCAGGGAGCCCGGAGCATCCGTCCCGCAGCCTGCGGCGATGGCTTCCGGCACCCGGCGCACATCCTCCCGGACCAGGTAATAGAAGGGCGGACAGCACCAGTGGCTCCGGGGTTCGGCAGGTTTCTCCTCCATGGAGCGGATACGGTCCCGGCCGTCCACTTCGACCACGCCGCATTTGCGGAGCCGCTGCGCATCCTCTTCGTAATAGCGCATGATGCAGGAAGTTCCCTTCTCACGGGCATAGGCGAGGAAACGCCGCAAGCTGAAATCCAGCACATTGTCGCCCGCCATCACGAGCAGGTCCTCGTCGAGGCCCAGCGAATCGATGGCGAAAAGGATGTCCCGGACCGCACCCAGGCGGGTCTCATTGGAGTTCGTCCCGTCATCCACCACGGTGACGTCCGCGGGCGCCCAGTCCCGGAAATGGCCGGCGAAGCGGTGATTGGAGATCACGACGAAACCCTCCGGCCCGCCGGCACCGCGCAAATCGTCCAGCAACCAGTCCAGAATGGTCTTCTCCCCCACCTTGAGCAGGGGCTTCGGGAAATTCTCCGTCAGGGGATACAGGCGCGTGGCGTAACCGGCCGCCAGGATCAGGCATTTCATAAGGCGATCCCGTCGGCGGATTCGCAGCCGCAGTACTGATAACGCTCCGAGAGCGCCGGGAAGACGGCCAGGTACTCCCGCTGCACCGCCTCGGCGATCTTTTCCTCGTAGGCAGGATCGATCAGGGCCATGCAGCAGCCCTTGAAGCCGCCGCCGCTGAAACGGCCGCCGTACACACCGTCCTGGCGGACGATGATCTCGTAAAGGGCCTTCAGCTCCGGTGAACCGGTCTGCCAGCTGTAGATGGAAGAATGGCCGCTCTCCGTGGAGATGCGTCCGTACGCCTCGATATCTCCGGCGCGCCAGGCCTCGGCGCCCCGCTCCACACGGGCCTGTTCGGAATAGTAATGCTCTGCGCGCAGGCGCCACGGTTCGGGCAGGCGGTCTTTGTATTGTTCGAAGACCTCCACCGGCACATCGCGCAGCTGGGTCTCGCGTATCTTTCCGTACGGCATCCCGGCGTAGGCCTTGAGGGCATAGGCCGCACTGCGGGCCTCATCCACGCGCATGTTGAAGCCGCTGCCCACCAGGCTCCGTTCCAGGCCGGAGAAGAACACTCCGATCTTCCAGGGTTTGATCCGGGGATGGGCGGGAATCTGTTCGAAAGTATCGTCCAACGTGTCCAGATAGAGCAGATGTCCCTTGCGCGAGAAGAGCTCGCAACTCTGGTCCAGCTTGCCCACGGACACACCCACATAGTTGACTTCCGCCCGCAGGGCCATGCCGATCAGTTCCCGGGAGGAAGGATGCAGGTCATTGACCCGGCACAAAGCCGTCAGGAAGGCCAATACCACCGCTGCAGAGGACGAGAGTCCGCCGATGGGCAGGGTGCCTTCGATCACGGCGCTGAGGCCGAAATGCAGGGGATAAACCGCACCCAGTTCGATGGTGGCGCCACGCAGGTAATCGGCCCAGTCGCCCCGGCGTATTTCATCCACGTCGCGGACATGCCACTGCGCCCGCTTCTCAAACTGGAGCGAGGTCAGTTCGACCACGCCGTTGTGCTTGGCGCTGTAGGCGATGTGGATGCCCCTGTCGATGGCGAAGCCGGTCACCTTGCCCAACTGGTGATCCACATGCGCCCCGACAGGACACACGCGGTAAGGACAGAAAGCGACGTCCTCGGGGGAACGCCGGTAAACGGTCTCAAATCTCCGAACACACTGCATAACGGCACAAAGGTACGACAAAACGGGCGAATAACAAAGAGGAACCCGCAACCGGGAAGGCTGCGGGTTCGTTCAGAATAATATTTATCTAAAGAGAAAATTATTTCGCTTTGATAATCACGGTGCGGCTCAGCACATCGTTGTTGAAGAAGATCGGATCGACACCGCCGTTGGCAACCTTCTCAAGCTTGCTGGCAGGGACACCCTGGCTGACGAGGTAGTCAAAGACAGCCTGGGCACGCTTCTCGGAGAGCGTCTGGTTGATCTGGACGCTGCCCGTCTTCTTGTCGGCGTAACCGGCGACGGTGAAGGTGGCGTCAGCATTCTTGATGGAGTCGGCATAGAGGCTCAGGCGAGCCTTGTCCTGCTCGGTAAGGGTGGCCTTGCCGATGGTGAAGAAGACAGCCGTGGAAGCAGGGATCTCGTTGTTGATGTACTTCTCGACCTCCTTGATAACCTCCTTCTCGACGACCTTCTCGACGATCTTC
>JAEEGL014704148.1_pt1 | contig 14254 bp, 11 predicted proteins | sample 9134231 | NCBI WGS metagenome assembly JAEEGL01 (sample SAMN16246548, study PRJNA631951) | gut metagenome | biome: gut microbiome; feature: rumen; material: fiber-attached | host: Bos | place: Iran: Karaj | collected 2018-10 | reverse complement strand
ATACTGGGCTATGACCAATGCAATTCCTCATTACAAACCATCTCTAGAAACTATAGAAAGGATGCCTCATAGTTCTTTAGTTTCTAGATATGCATTAACTTTAGAGTTTCTTTATCGTGTAAGAGAAAACAGTTCTATTCTATTGAGTATATTGAATAATGAATCTTTTAAGCCACATAATCTTGAAGAATTCAGTAAAAACTTTGAAAAATTAATAGAAAAATGCGAAGAAAGAGAACATCAAGAATACTTAGAAAAAGAAGCAAGACGAAAAAGGTTTTTGCAATATAGACGAGAAGTTGCTGCAACGAGAAAAAAGACTAGTAATTAATACTAGTCTTTTTTTATTTTCTATAAAGGTCGAAAATTATACTTAGAAAATGTGCTCTCTTTTCCCCCCCCTGAAGAGAGACGAAAGTCTCTCGTTTTGTTTGTTTATAAGGCTTAATAGCCTTTTTATTTTGCATTAGGTGACATTTAGGTGGCATATTGTTAAGGAGACATAAGAACTTATGTTATAATAAATATAATATTATAAGTATGCGGGTGATTTTATGTTTTATGATAAGCAACCAGAAATAAATAAAAATAATTATAGAAATATGCTTAAAATTGTAGGTAGTTTGTCAAGAATATATTCTGAAAGTGATGAACCTTATCTTTATTATAGATGTCATGAGAATATATTTTGTAAATACTTTGTTGCAGAAAATCTTAGTAGAGAAGATTGTTCTGCTGATGCCAAAAAGAATGACATAGGTATAGGATTAAAAACGTGGGTTGGCGCTGATAATCAAAAGGTGGCTGAGTTCAATAAATTAAGATCCACATATCAGGATTTGCCAATTTTGGAAATGATAAAAAAAGTTTCAGAATATAGAAATGAAAGAATTAGAGTAACTAAAAACTTACATGGAATTAATCAAATGATTTATCATATAGTTAAAAGAATTCCAAAAACAATGCAAATATATGAATGTTCATTCGATTCAATTAATATTAATGATATAAAAATTCTTGATGAAAGAACTAACGCAAATAATATTTATTTTACCGATAATAATCATGTTTATCATTTTAATATAAGCAAGAGTACATTATATATGTTATTTGAAAATATGGATTTATTGGATAGCTTTGAAATAGATATTTTAAATGACCCTTATTCATATTTGGAAAGACTATTTGAAAATAATATGGAAGTTTTGGCTAATGTATCAGACGTGACTATTCCAAATTATACTGTTGAGAGTAACGAGTCTATTTGTTTAAGACTTTATACTATCGATAGAACAACAGGTGAAAAGACTGTTCAAGAAAGAAGTGGCTTAAATCAATGGAATGCTTCTGGTCGAGTTAGAGATCCAAACGAGATTTATATACCTTATCCAGCTGAAGATAGAAGAAAAAACGAAGGATTTTTTCCTCCGAGAGATACACAATTTAATCTCCATTTGCCAGATGGTAGCGTTATTTCTGCTAAAGTATGCCAAGAGGGCGGGAAAGCGATTATGAGTAATCCAAATAAAGTGCTTGGTGAATGGCTATTAAGAGATGTTTTTGAATTACCAATTGGTACTGTTATCACTTATGAAATGCTGGAAAAATTTGGCGTTGATTCTGTTGTGTTTACAAAGCTTGGAAATCTTGAGTACAAAATAGATTTTACAAATATAGGCACATATGAATCAATGAATCATGATAATTAATTCTTCTAAATAAACAGATAATAGTTTTAATAGTATCATAGATTTTCTCTTGTTTTTTTGATATAATTACTGCGGCACGCCGCATTATGGGGAGGATGACAATTATGTATAAAATTTGTAGTTTATTCGCAGGTGTAGGAGGAATAGACCTAGGTTTTATTTTAAATAAGAAATGTAAAATTGTTTATGCAAATGAATTTGATCCATATGCAGTAAAGACATATGAGATGAATTTTGGTAATAAAGTTGATTGTAGAGATATTCATGAGGTCAAATGTGATGAGATACCTGATTTTGATATTATGGTTGGAGGATTCCCTTGTACTTCGTTTTCTGTCGCTGGGTATCGAAAAGGTTTTAATGATGATAGAACTGGTGATTTGTTTTTTGAAATGGAACGAATATTTAAGGAGAAGAAGCCTAGAGTTATTTTCCTAGAAAATGTTAAAAATTTAGTTGGACATGATAATGGTAATACATTTAGAGTCATAATTGATCGCTTAGAAAAAGCTGGATATAAAAATAAAATAAATTATTCTGTTTTGAACGCCTGTGAGTATGGAAATATTCCTCAAAATAGGGAAAGAATATATATCGTTGCTTTTAGATATGAAAAGGATTATGAAAAGTTTAGAATGCCAATGCCTATTCAGCTAAAAAAGACAATTAAAGATATATTTGATTTTGAAAATAAGGTTGAAGATAAGTATTATTATTCAGATGGGAAATATAAACAAGAGATGATTGACATGATTAAAAGGGATGTGGATGATGATAATACTGTATATCAATGGAGAAGAAAATATGTAAGAAAAAATCAAAGTAATTTGGTTCCAACATTAACAGCTAATATGGGAGAGGGTGGACATAATGTGCCACTTATTAAAACAAAATATGGTATTAGAAAATTAAAGCCAATTGAATGCTTTTATGCTCAAGGATATCCCAAAAGCTTTGTTCTTCCAAATGATATGAGTGATGCGAGATTATATAAACAAGCTGGTAATAGTGTTGTTGTTCCTGTAATAGAGAGAATAGCAAATAATATTATTAATGCTCTAGCTGAAAATGATCAAAAATGATAAAAGGACAAGTGTATTGTTCTTTTTTTATGAAAAAATATATAAAGAAGTTCAAAATATATTAATAAAAAGTATTTAATAAATCATATTGAACAAAAAAAAGAGTTTTATAAGAGTAAAATACTTTTTTAAAAATAAATAATTAATAAAATAATAAAATAGTGATTTGCATTTTTATTATTAGTAGTTTATCATTTCAAAACAAGAAAGGAGAGAGGTTATGGACAATCAAGTAAAATGTCATAATGAAGTTATACTTGTAGGTAGAATTGTTACTAGACAAAGAAATGTGAAATGTAATAATAAAAAAGCAATTAGAGTTGCTCTTGCTGTTCCCAATGATGATAACTATGAAGAAGGGCCAAATGTCGCTTATGTTTATGTTTATGATGATGGTAAAATATATGAATCATTAAAAAGAAAACAAGCAATAGCTATTAATGGACATGTAGAATGCAATTATGGCCAAAGAATAATTGCTGATGTAATAAGTATAATAAAAGAACCGGATTTAAATTAACGGTTCTTTTTGTTACATTTTTTAAATAATGTGAATATGGTGTTGTTATATTGAAATATAAAAAACGTTGCACAAAATGGGTAAAAAGGGGGATAAATATGGTATAATTAACGATGGAAGGGTTTATTAATAATCAGGAGGTGCATATTATGGTAAAAGGTAAACCATTTGTAAAATGGGCAGGTGGAAAGAGACAAATTATTAATCAGCTAAAAAAATATATGCCTGACAAGTATAATACATATTATGAGCCGTTTATTGGTGGGGGAGCATTATTTTTTGAATTGTTTAACTCATATGGTAAAAAAGCTGTTTTGAATGATTATAATAAAGAATTAATAAATGTTTATGAATGCCTAAAAGACGAGAATAAATTTGAAAAAATGTGTAATGAATTAAATCATCACGAAGCTAATCATTCTGAAGAATATTATTACAAAATTCGTGATATAGATAGAAACAAATCCAAGTTAAATAAGATGATAGATTATAAGAGGGCTGCAAGGACAATATATTTAAACAAGGCATGTTTTAATGGTTTATATAGAGTTAATAGTAAAAATGAATTCAATGTACCTTTTGGTAAAAAAGTAAAGGTTAATACTTATGATGGTCAAAATTTAGGAATAGTTCATTGTATTTTGAATTTTAATGATATTGAATTAATGTCGACAGATTTTGAAGAGGCGGTTTCAACTGCTAAAAAAGGTGATTTTGTTTATTTTGATCCACCATATGATTCAGAAACAGAAACATTTAATAGTTATACTGAAGGTGGATTCGGCAAAGCTGAGCAGGAAAGACTGTTTAAAGTTTTTAAAAAGTTAGATAAGAAAGGCTGTTATGTCATGCTTTCTAATCACAACACTAAAATGATTAATGATCTTTATAAGGAATACAATATTCACGTTGTAGAAGCTAAAAGAAATATAAATTCAAATGGTAAAAAACGCGGAAAGGTTGAAGAAGTAATTATTACAAATTATATGAAGGACTGATTATATGAAAAGTACTATCTCAGAATTATGGGAACAATTATTTGATGATTATGATATTTTAAATGTCATTAAAAAAAACGGATATTTTATTATATCAGCGGATCAGATTAGAACGTATAAAGAACCTCGCCTAATGGCAAAGTTTGATAACTCAAGACAATTACCGAGAGTTTTTAAAGATAATAAACTAGGTATTCTTCCAATTAAAAATGGTGAATACATAATTGGAGAATTCAAATTATTTCAAAATCTTTCTTCTGTTAATTATGAAGATATTGAAGTAAAAAATATGGAGTTACCACATTTTATAGAGACTATTGATCCTGATAATATCTATTCTGAGAATAACGCTTTAAATGTTGCTTTGTTATCCGGGATGATGATTGATGCTTTTGGAGAAGAATTAGTTGAAACAATTCAAGGAAAAATGCGAACAAATAATTTTAAGTTTAGCATTTGCTCTGATAGTGGAAAAGAAAAAGAAATAGAAGTAAATGGAACCGCAATTGAAATAGATGGTGGATATGAGGGACGCAGTAAAGTCGTGTTGATAGAAGCAAAAAACACTATGCCAGAAGATTTTATAATAAGACAATTATATTATCCTTATAGGCATTGGAAAGATAGAGTGTTAAAAAACGTAATTCCTGCATTCTTGGCATATGAAAATGGCATATATACTCTGTTTATTTATTCTTTTGATAATGATTATAATTATAATTCGCTAAGATTAGTAAAAGTTAAACGATATATGATTTCAAATAAATCTTCTGAAAGCATTAAGAAAGCGATATATGATTCGAGTAAATTTTTTCCGGAGTTACCTCAATCTGAAGTTCCATTTCCACAAGCCGATTCATTCTCTAAAGTTTTAGCTGTATTAAATCTTATTGATTCTGATTACAGGACTGCTAATGATATAGCTGAAAATATGGACTTTGATTCAAGGCAAGGTAAGTATTACATAGATGCACTAAGATATCTTGGTTTAGTAAAAAAATCAAAAAAAGTTGGAGAATATTGCTTGACAGAAAACGGATTCGTATTATGTAGTGTAGATGTAAGAAAGAGAAATGAATTAATGATAGGTTATATATTAAAGCACAGAATATTTTATGAAACATATGAGTATTATTTAAAAAATGGAGTTTTGCCTCCTAAGTCTTTTATAGCAAATATGATGATTAATGATTTCCCAGAAATGTCATTAGATACAATTAATAGAAGGGCAAGTACAGTACGAGGATGGACTCAATGGGTAGTTGGTTGCCAAGTTTAAAAGGAGAATAATACATGGAAAAAATAAGAATTCCCAAATGGTGTAATTTTTCAGCGGAATATTCCAAAAATATTTCCGATTTTTTCCGTGCTGAAAATATTGACTTCAAATCAAAAGAAATATCTTTAGAATGTTTAAAACATTATTATTTAAAAGATAAAGAAAACGGTAGCTTATTAATAGAAGAAATGTCTTTAAGAGGATTTATATTTCCAAATATGGGTTCTAGATTTTTACCGAATAATTTTGCCAGCAAAAAATTTATATTGTCCAAAAATCAAAAAGCTAAGAATTATTTAAATGTTAATTTTGTTATGGCTAACTTGGGATATTTAATAAAAAAGTTTCAAGTTTTTTGTGATGGCTTTTTTGATTATATTCCATTGGAAGGCTTTCTTTCTCTAAGATCTGATGTTGAATTGAGAATTTTAGAAAATGAATTCAATAACAATAATTTTTCTTTAGAAAATATAACTGATACAAAAGATTTTCAAGATATATCTGATAATTCAAATCAAGCTATCGAGGATGAATACCCTGAAATAACAATTAGAGAATACTTAGGTAAAAAAGCGTTAAAATTTGAGTTCTATTGTCATAGAAAAGGAATTCATACAATCAAAGAATTAAAAACACAAGGTGAAAATTTTATTAATATGGCACCTCATATTAATAATGAGCTAAAAAAGTTTATTTCTGAGAAAATGAAGGAAGTTGACGAAAATGGTATTATTACCGATCAAAATGACTTTATTTACAAAGTATTGAATGCTTCTCCAGAACAAAAGAATACCGAAATTAGATTCTTACTTCCCGAAAAATATGAGAATCTATCTAGAAGAATAAAAGGGAATGGGATTGAAAAAGTTAGAGATCTATATAAGTGTTTAGAAGATATCCCAGGGATAGGAAATTCAAAAATAAAAATGATCAAAGAGATTGTTATTAAGTATTTGAATGGGGAGCTAAAAGCTAGACCTAATTTAAAAGAATTAAATGGTTTGAATAGTTATAAAATACCAGAAACTATATTGAATTTTAATATTAGTGACTTTTTTTGTAGCATGGGTGTTGATAACTTTCTTGATGTGTGTGAGTCGAGTGGACTTGTTCATTTATCTGATTTTATGGAGTGGAACTTAAATGATTTCTTTGATAAAGTATCATGGCTTGGAAAAGAAAAAAGAGATAAGATTTTAGAAAAATTGTTGTCTGATAGATATAATTGTGAACCTAAAGAACTAGTCAATTTATTGTTTTTAGAAGCAAAGAATAATTGTGATTTTGAATTGCTTTTCGATAGAATTGAGAATGAAAAAACATTGCAGGAATTAGCTGATGAAAAGGGACTAACCAGGGAACGTATTCGTCAAATGGAGGCTAAGTCAATGCGCATTATTCATTCAACAATGAATATGTCTATTCCTTTAATTATTTCATTGTTAAACAATCCAAAAGTGATTACTGTTGAAGATATTAATAGAATATATAATGATAAAGATGATGCGAAGGTAGTATATAGAACTATTAAAAACAGAACTGATTTGTTTTATAAATTCGACAACTGTACTAATTTATATATTTTAAATAAGTGCAAAAAAATATATATCTGTGTGGAAAGAATTAAAGGTCTTTTTGAGAGTGCCTTTATTAAATTAGAAGATTATATAGATGATATAAATGAAATATTAACATCGTACGAACTAGATGATGTTATTAATGAAGAAGAAATAAGAGAAATTTTGAGAATGGCCGATTATAAACCGATTGGGAAAGTGTTTGTGAAAAAAAGCACTTCTATGAATAAAGTTTATAATTCGTTGTTTAAAACTTTTTTCCCAAGAGGATTAAGGTTAGATGAAGATGGTTGTAAAAAGATAAGGGAAATATACGAAAAGTATATTGGAGTTCCTGAGTATAGGGTTGATAATGATAGAAATCTTACTATGAAGTTAACAAGATTAGAAGATAATATTATTTGCGGTAATGCCACTTACATAAATATAGATAATGTACATGTTGATCGACAATTAATACACAGAATTAAGACATATATAACTCAATTATTTGAAGAAGAGAAACAGACATCTATTACTGCTTCAAAAGTTTTTGAAGTGTTTGAATCTGTATTGAGAGCTAATGATGTTGATAATTACATGTATTTATATGGGATCATAAGATATTATTATCCAGATGACTTTATATATGATAATTTTTGGTTTTGTTATAAAGATAACTCTAAAGATAATTATTCGAGATTTGATTCATTTATTGATTATTTAAAGAAATATAATACTCCAAATAAAGGAGTATCTAAAGAAGAATTAAAAGAAAATTTTGCTATTTCAGATGTAATTATATATAACTTATCTGTGCTTGATGATGTTGCAGAAGTTTATTTTAAGAAAAATTTAATATATAAACCATATTTGCAATTATCTAAACCACTTTTAGAAAAGATAAGAGATTTTATTACTAATAATATGCGCGAATATTATGGAATAATAAGTATTAAAACTTTATTAAATAAATATGATATATATTTAGAACAAGAAAGTATTTATGATGAGGACACTTTATGCAAAGTATTATCTAAGTATTTGACTAATTATCATTTCAAAGACGGCTTTATTACCGATGTATTAATAGAAGAAAATCTAGATACAGAATACTTTTATAATTTGTTTATTAATAATAATAAAATAATAACTAGAGCTGGATTGGAAGAATTTGGTGATAAGTATTCTTTAATTAAAAATAGGGTATATGCCATCATGAACCAAAAATTCCCTGAATTATATCAAATCAATTATACTGATTTTGTTAAATCAATTAATATTGACCAAGATTGCATAAATCAAATCAATGAAATGCTAGATAGAAAAATGAAAGAGAAAGAGTTTTGTTTATTATCCGATTTTGCAAGAAATGGAGAGATTTTTTTATTACCAGATGTTGGGTATAATTGGAATGAATATTTGTTAAGAAGTGTTCTTGAAAAAAATAATTTATCAGAAAGATATACTTTGATTAAAATTCCTGGTACTATATTATTTGTAGAAAGAGGTTTAATTGTTGAAAAGAGTATAAATATTGATAATTACCATGATTTTCTTATTTATAAGTATTACAAATATGATAGTAACGTTGAAAATTTAAACAAACTACGAGAAAGATGGTTGGCGGAAGGAGTAATTAATGGTGATGTTCCTACTGCTGTAAGAAATGAAATAGTTGATGAATTCGGAAGGATGAAGAGGTGAGACGATGAGCTGTTTTAAAGATCTTAATTTGGGTTTAGTATATGATACTACCGAAATTGAATCTGGTGTTGAGGATGAACTGATAATACCTTTATTAAAAAACACCAAATTATGTAAACGAGGAGTTGGTTATTTTTCATCTTCATGGATAAAAATTGTTTCTAAAGGATTATTGCAGTTAGTTGAAAATGATGGAAAAATTAACCTTATTACATCTCCAAAATTAACTAAGGAAGATTGGGAAGCCATTAAAATCGGAACTCTAGCTCAAAAGGATGAAATCTTAAAAAAAGTTATAAAAAACACTATTGATAAAGAGTTTTTGATTAAAGATGCAGAAGATGCTTTGAGTTTGTTTTCTTGGCTAATAGCTGATGGATACATAGATCTTAAAATTGCTGTATGTATTAAAGATGATTATAGTGATTATCATGATAAACTTGCTATCTTTGAAGATTTTGAAGGTAATATAGTAGTACTTCATGGTTCGTTAAATGATTCAGAAAAAGGATATTCTGCTAATGGCGAAGGATTGTCGGTTTTTAGAAGTTGGAACGAAGGACAAAAAGATTATGTTATTGAACATATTGGAAGATTTGACAGAATTTGGAATTCTCAAAATCCTCGTTATGAAGTATATCCTGCTAGTGATGCAGTTAAAATGGTTTTTGAAGAATATGCGCATAGTCATCCTAAACCATATGGTGCACAAGTAAAGAAAAAACAAATAGAAAGACGAGATTATCAAGAAATAGCAGTCAAGAATTTAAAAAATAATAATTGGCATGGTATTTTAAGTATGGCAACAGGTACTGGTAAAACTATTACTAGCTTGCTAGCTTTAGATGATATTTATAATGAAACAGATAAGAGTTTCTTTGTAATATATGCACCATTAACACACTTGGTAAAGCAATGGTCAACAGAAGTAAGTAATTATTTCGGAATAGAACCAATTATATGTTTTGATTCGCAAAAAACATGGTTTGATAAACTGTCATCAAGTATAAGAAATTATAATTATGGTATAAACAATACAAATTTTGTAATTGTAATAACTACATATGCAACTGGTTCTAGTCCAACATTTTTAAATATGATAAGTCAGGTTAAGAAAAATCTTGGAATGATTGCCGATGAGTGTCACAACATTGGTTCGCTAACGTATAGTTCTATATTGGATACGGATTTTCAATATAGAATTGGTTTATCAGCTACGCCAGAAAGATGGATGGATTCTGAAGGAACTAGTAACATGATGAGATTCTTCGATAAAGTAGTATATGAATATTCATTAAAAGAAGCGATTAAAAATGGCAAATTAACAAAATATAAGTATTATCCTATACTTATTAGTTTGAATTATGATGAGTATTATAAGTATAATGAATTAACAAGTAAAATATCGAAAATGGCAATGTATGTAAATGACGATTCTGATGATGATGAAAAAGAAAAATATAAAAAATTATGCATTGAGAGAGCTAAAATTTTAATTCTTGCAAATTCAAAAATTCAAAAAACGATAGAATTATTAAAAAAGAGATATGAAACAAATGATAAAAGCCATATTTTGGTTTATTGTGGAGATAAGCAAATATCAAATATGACTGAATTAATATCTCCGATTGGATACAGAACCCACAAATTCGATAGTACAGTTAAAAATGAAGATAGAAATCTTTTGTTAAAGAAATTTGACGAAGGAGAAATGGATATTTTGGTTGCAATAAGATGTTTAGATGAGGGAGTGGATGTCCCTTCAACTAAAATTGCATATTTTATGGGAAGTAATTCAAATCCAAAACAATTTATTCAAAGAAGGGGTAGAGTTTTAAGAAAGTTTCCTGAAAAAGATTATGCAGAAATATATGATTTAGTAGTTATTCCAAATGTATCAATAAGTGACCATTTTGAAAATGGTAGAGCTCTTGATGAAAGCATATTAAAAAAAGAGTTACCAAGAGTTTTAGAGTTTGCTGACTGTAGTGATAATAAAATTGAAGCTTTAAGTGAAATAAAGCCAGTTATTATTGAATATAATTTAGAATTATATTTGTCTATGGAACCGTCAGAAATATTTAAACTAAATAAAGGAGTTGAAGACGATGAAGAGTATTAATATTGATTTAGTAAATGAAATTGATTCTAGTAATGATAGTGAAGCAATTAAAGAACTTGCAAAGGAAATCTTAAAGAAGATTAATGCAGGAAATTCTGATGATAAAATAAAAAATGATTTAGATACAGAACTATACAAAATAATTCACAATCAAGCATTAAATAATAACGAGAAAGATGGTGATTCTGAATGATTTTAAAAAGAATAAGACTAAAAAACTTTAGACAGTTTTATGGGGAACAAGAAATTGAGTTTTCAAATGAATCTAATAATAATATAACTACAATTTTGGGCGAAAACGGATGTGGTAAGACTGGTATTTACAGGGCAATGATCTTCTGCTTGTATGGAGAAAAAAATCTGTCAAATGAAAAAAAACATTTAAAAGATGGAAAACAAGACCAAGTTCATCTTGTGAATTTAAATTATTTGGAAGAACATAAAGGTCAAGTTTGTTTTGCCGAGGTTGAAATCGAATTATCAAACGATAAAAAAACATATGTTATTACTAGAAAAATTGCTGCTAAAAAAAGCGAGATAGATGATTCAATAAAAGAAAATGAAGAACTAGATGTTTCGATGCAAATAATTGATGAAAAAGGAAATTATAGTCCAAGAGTTATTACCGATTCTATTGAAGTATCAAATATTGTTAACGAAATGTTGGATAAAGGATTAAAAGATTTCTTCTTCTTTGATGGTGAACAAATCGAAAGTTTATCAAAGACTGATAAAGAAATGAGAGAAGCCATTAAAGAGGGAATAACTAAACTATTACAAATTGATCATTTGACTACTGCCATTAATATTGTTGAAAAAAGTAAACAAGCACAACAGAGAGTTGTTAGAAATAGTAATCCTAATAGTGAGTTAACTAGGTTGCTGGAAGAAATAAAAGAAACTAAGAACAGAATAGAAGAAAAAAGAAATGAAAAAGATTCAAAAACTAAAGAATATAACGAAAATCAAAAAACGATTGAAACCATAGAAGAAAAAAGAAAAAAGAATAGTTCATTAAAACAAATATATGAAAAAATACACAGTATAGAAGGAACTAGAAATTCTCAAAACGATAGTTTAAAGCAAAATCTTGGACTTATGAAAGATATTGTTTGTTTAAGTGGAAGTTCAATGATCTTAGATGATTATATGATAAAAGCTGCTAAAACTCTTGAGAATTCTATGGATAATAATATTTCTGTCTTATTGCCTACAAATCAATTAGAAGAAATGTTGAAGACAAAAAGGTGTTTATGTTGTAATAGAGAATTCCATGATGGAGATATCTCAGATATATATATTAAGCAAATGTTAAAATTACAAGAAAAAATCGGAAACCAAAAAGATATTTCCAGTATAGTAAATGAGATAAATAGAGCAAGAAGTTCTAACGATAGAAATAAAAAAAGTATAACAGATTATTTAAATAGAATAGAAAGTTTGAAAAGTAGCATTGAAAGCTTTAATAAGGAAATTCAAGATTATAAAAAAGAAATTAATTCTTCTAGCATGAAGGAATCTGAACTAGCAAATTTAGCAAATGCTTATGCACAATTAACGGCAAAACAAGAAGGACTTCATAAAGATATAATTATTTTAGATAAAGATATAGCAGATCTAATTGAAGGATTGAAAGAAAAAGAAGAAGAATACAAAAAAATCGAACAAGAACAAAAAAATAATGATAAAGAAGTTGAAAAACTAGGCTATTTGGATAATTTATGTAATTTATTTACTTCAATAAAAGAAAAGTATAGTAAAAAAATGAGAGAGAAACTATCGAACGAAGCCACACAAAACTTTAGAGAATTGATAGCTGATAAAGATAAAAATCTAATAAATAGAATAGAAATAGGAGATAATTACGAAATTATTGTTAAAGGATGGGATAATACATCTATTCTTCAAGATATCTCTTCTGGGCAAAGACAGATTGTATCTTTAGCAGTTATAGTTGGATTAGCTCAAATTGCATGTAATAACGATATAAATATACCTTTATTTATGGACACCCCTTTTGGAAGAGTATCAAGCGAAAATAGAAGTAATACAATTTCTTGTTTATCTAAAAAAGTTGGCCAATGGATATTACTGGTTACTGATACAGAAATGACGGAATTTGAGTACAATGAATTGTTAAAAACTAAAAAATGGGGAAAATTCTATATTTTAGACGATAAGGATAATAAGGGTAAAACTATTATTACTGAAAAAGATAAGCAATTATATGACCCTAGAAAGGAGGTATAGCAATGAAAGGAAGAGAAGTATTTGATAAGTTTGTATTTAAAAGAGGAAAGAAATATGAAGACATTTATCAAACATTAAAAGCAAATAATGTGTTTAACAATATGGCTGAGATTTTTTTCTTTGCTGCCTCTGTTGGATATAAGAAAAAATGTAAAAGGGAATTTGAAGCGGGTATAGATATGCGTGGTGAGCATTTAAGTGAAGAAAGTATCGCTATACTATATTCTATGTATATTAATTATTTAAAAGAAGAAAAGAATTCCTTAGATTTAGTTGGAAATGTTGACGAATTATGTAGATTCTTAAAAAATGATGTTGCTGAATATGCAGAGGGTGGAATGGAATTGCTCTGTAGAACTGTTTTTGCAAATACTTGGGATGAGAAGGAATTATCTTTAAGAAAAGATTATGGAGAATACTTAGAAGATATAACGGCATTCATCAAATCAGAAACTGAAGAACTTGATTTTTAACTTGAAAAGCGTAGAAATACGCTTTTTATTTTGGCATAAATTGTTATTAGGCGTTCAGTTATCTTTTCTTATGTGTTAGTATTACAGACCATAGGGAAGGAGGGTTAAAATGTTGAATCAAGTTATAGTTGTAGGAAGATTAATCGAAGAACCTGTAACTGAAAAGGCATCTGATACTGAGACAAAAGGAGATATCATATTGGCTGTACAAAGGTCATACAAAAATGAGAACGGTGAATATGCATTCTTTTTATTGCTAGTTTGTTGAGATCTAATGATGAATATACATATAATATGGGGTTGTTTATTTTATTGTATTGAAAAAAGCATCCAGCTTTTTTTCGAGAAACACCTAATCATTTAACTAATATTATAGAAAAAGAGGCGGAAATGTAAGATATGTTCATGTTATTAAACATATGTTATAATACATATACATCTTATAAAGAGAGACGGAGGGACTAGCCCTATGAAGTCTCACCAACCTATTAAGTTAGGTGGTAATGCTAGATCTATAAGATAACTATAAAAGACTTAAGAGTTATCTTAAGTCTTTTT
>JAEEGL014355526.1_pt1 | contig 14254 bp, 9 predicted proteins | sample 9134231 | NCBI WGS metagenome assembly JAEEGL01 (sample SAMN16246548, study PRJNA631951) | gut metagenome | biome: gut microbiome; feature: rumen; material: fiber-attached | host: Bos | place: Iran: Karaj | collected 2018-10 | reverse complement strand
TTCCAACGTACCTTTCTCAAATCTGCTAATGGCAGTTTTGTGGCCCGCTGATGTGGCTTTTTCCACATAGTCATTTATACGGACATCTCCTTTTACAAGAAGATATCCTGTATCTTCAGTCATATATATTTGGCCATTATAGTCGGATTCCGTATTCTCTTCATTTATATTCACGAAAAGATTTTCATTAATAACAACTTTCCCGGAATTAATACAAAGTGAACAATTGAGATATAATGACTTGTCAAAAATAATCTCAACAGAGTCTTCCAGAATAACTGTCCCATTCCCTAGATTACCGTAATATACGTATAAAATCCCCTTATTTCTAACATCGGTTTTACTTATAGTCATTGTTCCATTTGGGGCGATGGCTCCAACAGCAAATGTTCCGCTACCGTCAACGATTACACTTCCATATCCATAAAGATATTTTGTGTATATTTCTTCGTCTTCTTTTGTGATCACTCGCAGAGTTCCGCCGTTAAGCGTAATTCCATTGAGCATTCTGTAATCAAACTCAGGAATTCTGTATGTAACACCGCCTTTCTCATACATTCCGATCAGTTCGGAATCAATGCTCTTAATTGTGAGTTTTTCTCCGGAATTAACAGTAAAGGGGTTGTCGAAAATTGGCATGAGGACAGTGTCAACGAGGCCATCCTGCATGGATTTATAGGTCTCTTCCAAGCCTGAAACAGTGTCAGTTCCGCTTACCCAGTCGATAACTCTTCCAAGGCCGCTCTCGGCAATTGCTTTAATTGTTTTATATCCGAGTTCATTGGCATACAAAGTAAGCTTCTTTATAAAAAGAAGATCATCCAGACAATTTTTGGCAAGCTCGTTCAAGTATTCTTCGCTTGAACCGCTTTTAACTGCATCCTGGTATTTGGTCTTATCATCGTTATAGGCCTGAACAGCGTATCCTTTGACAATCTTAAGGTACTTTATCTCGACTATCTTATCAGCAGCATCAGCTACGCTGTTAATCTTCATTCCCAGATTTATTGCTGCATCAATATATCCAAGCTGCTCAAGATAACCTGCCGCCTTAATTGCAGTAATCTCGCGAGTTGCTTCATTAACAGCCACTCTTGAAGCTATTGTATTAGCAATCCATTTCTTTCCTGCGTTTTCTACGCCCTTGCGTATCTCCCTTTGAAGAATACTGTCAACAGCTGTCATTGAAGAATCACATATTGCTTTGCTTACAACCTGTTCTTCGCTACCACTCAATAGTTTCTCATAGCGCCTAGCGACTCCGATATACTTATTGTCATTTTTATCTCTGGCTATATCATGGGTTCTAGAAATCGGATAGATTAACGAGTCTTTCTGTTCAAAAAGTGACTCCATAACCATCACATTCCCTAGTGTTGAAGCCGCCCAATTTGCAACATCCATTGTCGAAACATATTTTTTTGTCTTTTTTGCTCCAATATTCAGATCAAGGTTCGTTCTCCAGGCCAAGAACTTATCGTTATCGCTTCCGAGAAGTGCATACTCGTCAGCTTCAAGAGCCTGTGTAAGGGTCATGCTGTCATCTCTGGTCACACAGTTTATCTTTTTGCCATCAAGGAGATCTTTTATTGTATTCCAATATTCAGTCTTTGAATCCGCATAGGTAGGAAGCGCAACGTAAAGATAGTATTTCTGCTCAGCATCCTCTAAATCGCCAATCAGAGAGGCCCACTCTTTAGCATCGCTCATGGCTCCTTTTAGCTTCTTAGCATAAGAAATGGTTGTTCTGTAATCCTGAATCCTTGCACTTTCATTATTTACAGAGTCGCCAATAGATGAGACATAATCTGTACTAAGGCTCTTACTTAGTACCGCCTCGTAGTTTTTTACTGTTGTCCCGGATTTGAACTTTTCCCACTCTTTTTCTTCGAAATCCTTCCACTCTTCATCAGTACCAGTGAAGTCTTTTTTATACTTTTTATGCAGAAAATCCATAAATTTCTCACGAATGTTCTCAAAGCCTTCACTAACTCCATCCATAAGATTATCTATGGAATAGTACAGGTCGACCATTGCCTTATATTCCCAAAATTCCTTATCTTCATAAGTATCCATAACATCCTGGTAGTAATACTTCAGGCCACCAGTCATATATGGGTTATTTGAAGGTGCGAAATCATTTATAAATGTATCCTCAACGAAAGAGCGGTTCTTTAAAAGGTTGTCATATATAGTATGGTCTACGCCCTTACACATCCCACCATCTTCAAGCGCTTCTTCATACGCATCATAGTAATGGGCTTCTGCATCTGACTGACTACGATCCGATAAAGACAAGCTTTCAGCTGCGTCATCTGAAAAAAGTTCTTCTTCCTCTGCTTCACTTTTTTCATCCAAAATGACATCAGAAGAAAGCTCCGATGTAGCAGTAGAGGAATCTTCCTCTATTAAAGCTTCTTCAGAGCCGGTTGAAACAGATATTTCGTTTGATTCTTCCAGGAGATCGTTGTCAGATACGTCCTCCGATGCTTCTACATAAGGTGCTTCAGATAAGGTATCTTCAGAATCACTAAATAAGATTACTTCCTCGGGATTTTCATTAGAATAGGCGAATGCACTAAGATCCAGAGACGAAAAAAGAACCGCAACAGACAATAAGCCAGCTCCGACTTTTCCAAGAACAGGTTTCATATTAACCCCCTTTTACCACACAATACGGACTTTCCACGAACAGGCCAAGTAGCCTGCATTCCATCTTTTACGAAGATTATAACATGCATCCTTAAATCTGTTTATTAAATTTGCTAATAGTTTTTACCAAAAGAAAGCTCTGAGAAATACATATTTCCCAGAGCTTTTGATAACTAAATCAATCAAAGTATTTTTTTATATCCTCATTTATCTTGTCCTGCAGGAGTTCGTCCATATGATCGATAGTTGTATACTCGACATTAGGATAAGACATGGATTCTTCAAGCTGAAGCCTTTCATCATAAGGACAATCTGATATGTAAATATTACTAAAGAGTTTCCCAAATGAATAGGGACTATAGTCATAGCCTGCTGCTATGCAGTCTTCTTTTGACGGGAAGCTGAGATATCCGGTGTAGATCTTATTCATTGCGCTTGTCTGAGCCTGGCCACCGATAACATCCTTGATACTGTATAACGGATTATCATATGCTGCCAAAAGCAATATTGTTCTGGTAGAAGTACTCTTTCCTGCTGAACTACCATCATCAGAATTACTCTTTAAATATGAAAAAGTCTCAGTCGCTTCGCTATTATAGGTAATCTCATTTATGCTGTTGTGCTGAACCAGAACATCACTAAGTTCAGGCATTTCTTCAAGCTTAAGGGTTCCGGAAAGCTTGTTGTTTGCAGCGTGAAGATATCGAAGGTTCTGCAGCCCGTATAAGGGCTCCAAAGAAGTGATCTCGTTGCTGTTAACACCTAATCTTTGAAGGTTCTGGCACATACTTGCAAAAGAAAGATCTGTAATCTTATTATTGTTTAGTGACGCAGCCTTTAGCGATGTCATTCCTGTTAAAACCGAAAGGTCAGTTAACTGGTTGTCGGACAGTGACAGGTTTTCGATTGTTCCAATGCTCTTAGAAAGGGCAGAAACATCCTGCAATTTATTGCCATCCAGATCGACTGTTTTAAGCCTTGTACAGTTTGATAGGCCGTCTATTGAAGTAAGATTATTACCGGAAGCTGCGATCAAAGTAAGGTTATACAAGGATTCAAGGCCATCAAGAGTTGTAAGCTTGTTTTCATTCAAAACAAGTTCGCTAAGGTCTTTCTTACCATCTAATCCGGAAAGGGCTGTTAAACCATTATCAGCTGCATAAACTTCTGTAAGTCCGGTAAAATCTGATAATACCGAAAGATCACTGATATTGGTACTACTGATATTAAGCCTTGAGAGAGTTTCTTTATCTTGTATTGCTGACAGATCTGAAATCGCTGTGTTTTCTAGATTTAAAATGCCAATCCTGCCACAGCCGCTAAGCGGAGCTATAGAGGTCAATTCAGTATTGTCGGGAAGATAAATGCACCTTGTTTTAGGCAAGGAAGAAAAATCAATCGTATTAAGGCTTTCATCCGTCAGGTTACATCCGGATATCTCCAATGAAGATAATTGCTCATGACCACTGATCCAGCTATAGTCGGTCATGTTTTTGCTATTTATCAGCTTGATGAGGGCCAGTTTTGGACTAACAGATTTCAATATTTGGCTTGCATCGGAAGGGAAGGTACACTCTTCAAAGGTGAGATATTCAAGCTTTTTAAGCTTGGCAATCTTTTTTACATCCTGGTCTGTAAGCTCTGCTGATTTTACCAAAAGGTTATTCTCGAGTCTTGAGACTTTTTCACCTGCGATTTTTATTGTGTTAGCCTTCGAAACGATGATAGCAACTACGATTATCGAAGCGATTGCTATCAGTATCCCAAGAAGAACCTTCTTTATTTTGGGGCCGATACCTTTACCGGATAATTCCTTTTTTGCAGAGTCCTGTTTCTTGTCTTTTTTAACCTTGTTAGTTTCCTTAATAAGGTTGGTTCTCTTAATAGTGCTTGTGGCAACACTCTCTGTATTATTTAAACTAGCTGTACTATCTGCTGCAGGTGAATTTTGAAATGTGCCGGTATCAGCCGTCTCCTCCTTGCACGTATCAAGCATGCCTGATTTGTATAGTTTTTCAAAAAACTCCTCTTCGTGCTTGGGATTCCAGGTTATTGACTGCACGCTTGATAACTGCATCTCCATTCCGGGAGACATCTTTGCCTGTTCAAGCCATACAGTAATAAAGTTCTTGCGTTTGCTTACAGCGTAGTCAATTTCTCTTTTGCAGTTAAAGGAATCCAGATAATCAGAAGAAATAAATGCAACAAAAAGAGAACAGTTCATCAGGTGGGTTGCTATATTTTCCGGCCATTCTGTCCCAACCTCTATGCCTGCATCATACCATACTCTATAGCCATCCTTGCACAGCCTGTCGACAATGCGCAAGACTGTGTCCTCATTTCTGTGGCTATAGCTTATGAATATATAATCTTTATCGCCTTCATATTCGCGCATAAAAAACCTCTATTATTCTACAGTTACCTGCGAACCGGCTACCCAGCCCACAATCCATTCGTTATCAATTCTATACTGAGTCTTATACCAAAGCCTGCCATCGCTTGTTGTATAGGTGCCAAATGCTTCCAAAACCCAGCCTTCCTTAAGCTGAGTAATAACATCATACTCAGTTCCGGGGCCTGATCTCATATTTACATAGCCATCCGAAGGAGTCATTTTTAATCTGCAAATTTTCTCAGACTGGTCCAGACCATGTATTTCAATCATGGCTTCCTGATAGGGCTTCCCGGTGATATATGTAAAATACTCCGGATAGGTTCTTGGCTCTGACTGAGTTCCGGACCATCCGCAATATCTGTAAACACACTCTGTAACATATCCTTTTTGAACCTTGTCTTCTTCACTGGTGTATTGAGGTGTTACCATATGCAGAATAAACACGTAATTGTCGTCTATCCTAAAGACGTCATATGCGATGGTGCTTCTGCTTGGATCTGCGTAGCCTGTATAAATGATTGTAGCATGATCATCGGATACAGTATGCTGAATCTTGGAAGCCATGGATAAATTCCTATCTTCGTATTGTGCAACATAGCGGGCCATCTCGACCATTGATTTATCATCCGTTCTGTCTAAAGCAGTGAAGTTCATCACAGATCCTTTACTGCCGCTAAAATTATAGGATATATGGTTATTTCCAAATTCAGTCGGATCAGAGGATTCGTCTACTACCAGGTTGTTAAACAGATTCTTGGGGTATCTGAAATTAAACACTCCACCAATACCTGAATAGAACAGTTCATAATCACTAGGGTTCAGATTCTTGGAATAATCCTCTACAAGATTTGGATCGATTCCATATTCTGCATTGGCATCTTCTGTCTGGTATTCTATGTCAACGTCAGGAAATCCGTCGCTTGCGAGAGGAGCCTGAGAATCTGCAGTAGTGTTGCTTGTGTTATCTACAGTATTATCTACAGCAGTATCAGAGGTATTATTCTCGGGGGTAGTATTCTCCGCTACAGTAGCCACCTGACTCTGAGCAGTTTCTGAAACATTATTATTTGGGTTTTCAGTAGTCTGCGCTACAGTAGTAGCTTCTGTTGTAAAAGTATTATTCTTTTCATAGTTCTGATAAATAATAAAGCCGATTGCACCAGCAAGGCATACACCTAAAACTATGGCGACTATTCTGCTTACAGGAAAAGGCTGCTTTTCTGCAGGAGCTTCTTTTCGCTCGGGGCGCTTACGTTCAGCCTTCTTGTGTTCAACAGGCTTACGCTCCGCTTTCTTCTCTTTTACTATGCGCTTAGGCTGGATTTCTTCCTCCGTATAGCCAACGGGTGCTCCGCACTTGGGACAAAAGGCTGCGTAGCCTTCAATTTTAGTTCCACAATTTTCACAAAACATTTTTCATTCCTCTTATTTCTCAATGAACTGAATATTCAGGTCCACACCGCCATCAATTCCGCTAACTCTTCCAGTGTTGGTGTACTGCCAATATTCAAAGTGGTAAGGTGTCTGTGGCAGCACTTCATAATCTGCGTACCAGATTGGTAAATAGTCAAGCTGCGTCAGGTCAAATTCAAAAGCTTCCCACAGCATATTGCTGTAAATCATTGGTTCGAAACCTGCTTTCTTAATAGCATCGCAAAAAACTATTGTGTTCTTTGTAAACTGTTCTCCGGAAACATTATCTGTTCTGGCCTCTGCATCAAGAATGCTTTCGGGATCGTATACTACAGGAAGCTGTAGTTCATAGCCCTTTAAATGCTCGATTACAAAGTTGGCTTCTTCCAAGGCTTCTTCCTCGTTGATCGCCTGAGAAAAAATATAGACGCCAACGTCCAGTCCGGCTGCCTGAGCTCCTTGGATGTTCTCATAGAATCTCTGGTCCAGGTTTAAATCACCTGACGTACCATAGCCTCGGTAGGCAATTCTTATGATCGCGAATTCTATTCCAGCGGCTTTTACTTTTTCCCAGTTGATCTTACCCTGATGTCTTGATACGTCAACTCCGAAGCGAGTCTTACACTTATCATCTTCATAGGTAAGTTTGTGACCATCATGCACAAATTTATCTGAAGAGTACTCATGTTTTTGAACTGTAGGAAGGATCTGGGTCTGGTAGTGCTCTCCAAATACGTCTACGAAATCAAGAATCTCGCCTGGGTCTTCGGTTTCTGTACTCCCTGAAGAACTTTCTGATGTACTTCCTGTAGACTTCTCTGAAGCACTTTCAGATACTTTTTCTGCTGTTGATCCTTCGGTTGATTTATCTGATGCCCCTTCAGCAGCTGCTGCATTTGTGGATTCTTTAGTTTGTTTAACCCCTTCAGAAGAAGCAATTGCTGCTGAGAATTCTTCCTGAGATTTGTCAGAACTAACATCTGTAGCTTCGTTGTTTTTACCGCATGCACAAATCTGCGCAGATAAAAGCAACAAAGAAATCAATACTAACTTTTTACTTCTAAAAAACATAGTGTATCCTTATTGGGATGCCAGGAAAAAATTACTCTTTTTCCTGGCATCATTATTATTGAAACAGATCGAATTGGAACAAAAATGGCTCTTGCTCCGGGAATCCAACAATAGCCTGACCGATCTTCAGATTGTTGATATCCCAGTCTTCTACTACAAAACCGTCCCTTCGCTCCTCGCTCATACCTTTACTCTGGCCGGTAGTTGCATATACTTCGACTTTACGGTTTCTTCCAAATTTTTCCTTGATGAAATCCCTTGATTTTGGATTGTTCACCCTGAAGTTAAGCGATGTCAAAAAGCCCGACATAATACTGTTTGCTCTTTGCTCGCCGTAGTTATCATAGATCTGCTCTACGTTCTGAATGCCGATCATGAAGCGGATTCCAAGGCTGCGGCCAAAATTAACTGCATCATCGATATGAGTCAGGTTAGGAAGCAGGCGGAACTCATCGGTGATGAAATATACATTTCCTTCGCTGCGCTCTCTGCCAAGTGCCTCTTTAATCGCAAGGTCAAACATCAGGCTGTAGATAGGAGTAAGGAGCTCGCCGTAGCTAAGATCATACTCAATGAATATCTTTCTGCCACCCTTTTGCTTAACGAGGTCGCGAAGAGCCAGACTGCCTTCTTTTGCGAAATTGCCAACAAAAATCTCTCTGACAACCTGCTGAAGCTCAGAAAGTACGCCCTGTGTCTGAGGAGATTCATCAGAGGAAATATAGCTTGTCATAGCTCTTAAGTCTGGATGTGAATAAAGCATATCCCTGAAATCTTGTGAGGTCTTGGACATAATGAACTTTACGAGCTCTGCGTTGTTAAGAAATCTCTTATCCCCTGTCGCTTCACTGTATCTTAAGAAGTGAAGCATTGTTGCCATGAAGATATCTCTGGCAGCATTCGGGAAAAAGATCTGGGATGTCTTCTCAGTTGCTCTTTTGAAAAGGCTCTTGGAGATCTCCATAACGCTGGCAAACTGCTGCTCCCCGGATGCAACTTCATTAAAGATGTTCCAGTAGTCAGATGCTCCTGAAGCACCCACAGCAGTGGCGTCATTGCTTATAACAATATCTCCGGGGCGATGGAATTCATTGTAAAAATCGCCCTTAGTATCAAAAACGATCATCACATCGTTTTGTGACATCTTATTCTGAATCTGTGAAACCATCTGGAAAAACGCATTTGTTTTACCTGTTCCGATTCCGCCGATAAGCATGAAATGTCTGCTAAGGAGGCTCTCGGAAATAGGAATATTCCTATGATTTCCAAAACTGTCCGTCCCTTTAAAATACATAACAGGGTTATTATCTATAAGGTTCGGAGCTTCCTTCCTTAATTCATTTCCAAACAGAACAGAGTCTCTCTGATTTCTGCTTAGCTTGTTAGTTGCTACCGGCGAAGCAGGCTGTTGGTATGCATTGCCCGGATTTACGCCATAGTTTCCCGGCTGCGGTGGTTGCTGCTGAGGCTGATTGCCGTACCTGTTAAAAGGTTGATTTGAACCAAGAAGCGCCATGCTGTCCTCCTCTTTAACATTAGACTATATCTTTATCTTGACCACTTCTCTATGGCATAATCACCATTTTTCTGAAGGTCATCGATCATTGTGCCAACTTCGTTGATAGCCATAACTGTGTCTTCCCAAGGCATAACATCGTCAAAGCCGCAGTAGTCTTTCTCGCCCTGGCACATAGCTAAGAATGGATAGAATAGTCTTACGATAATGGAAGCTGTTCCTCTGATAACAAGAGCTCCGTCAGCACCTTTTGTCTTAATTTCCATCCTGAAATTCGGGACAAAACAGATAATTATTGTGTTAATAGCAAAAATCACAGCTGCAATTACAGTGAGCACCCATATAAACGGATTATTATTTGAGGCTATCGCTGCAATTACCAGGTTATCCATTGCCAAAAGTGAGAAGAAATACTTCAAGGCAAAGTGTTTATAAACAACGAATGTAGGAGCCATACCAATAATACCCATGATCAGGCCAATAGCTGTTGTCGCACCGGCATTGGTATCTAAGTTGCCATAGAAAGAAATTGCAAGGAAAATCGGAAGCCATGCGCAAAAGCAGGCAAGAAGGAAATTAAAGATGCTGAATTTATAATCCTTCTGCATGTGAACGCCGCCAATTTCATCTATATTAAACTGATGCTCCTGAAGAGTATTTCCGGTAAAAGAAGTTCCTGCAGCTCTGAAAAGGAGACGTCTGTTTGTAATCATCAATCGTCCCTCGGCTTTCATTCCCTTCCAGCGAGTTCTCATCTTGCACAAATTGTACTGCTTGATCACAACTTCGTTAGCTTCTGCTTCAATACAATCCGGAACGATTGGAACATTCTGCTCATAAGGATTATTTCCTCTGTTTTCTTCCAGTACTCCGGACTGATCTCTTATAGAAGAGATAAAACCACTGAATGATGAAAAATCCAAATTAAAAGAAGGAACAAAGAAAGGTTCCTGAATCTTCTGATAAGGCTGATTATAGGAGCGCTGATTATCTTCCTGATAAGGGCGCTCATAGTCATTCTGATATGAGCCACCATAATTGTTTGCCTGGACCTGTGGTTCGGGCTTTCTAACGTGAACATTTCCGCCATTTGGCTGAGCTCCGGCCTGCTGCCTTCTGCTCATCGCACAATCACACTGTCCGTTTACGAGTTCTTTTCCGCAATATCTGCAAAATGCCATTTTTTCATCCTCCCTTACTTTCTTCTGCTTAATTCGTTTTGCATTGCTTCAACATTCTGGTATTCTATGTCATTTAAAATACTCTCATAAAAATCTTCCGGTTCAATATATGGGTGATACCAGGAAAACTGTGAGTAGAATTCCCTTAACTGCTCGTCTTCAAAGATGTATCCGTGTCTTGCAAAAATCTCATTAATTGCAGAGCGCAGATCATTATCTGAAAGAGCATGAATTTGATCGTTTTCAATCAGCTCATAAGAACTATTCTGGAAAATGATACCCTCAAGCAAGCCTTCTACTGTTAATTCCTTGTCCTTGCATACGAGCTTGATTCCCGTGAGCTCAAGGACTGACTCTGTATTTACATCCCATATAAATGTAATAGTGTCGCCATTGCTAAGCCCATAGTTTTTATCTTCCTCAAAATCTCCGTCAATATATTTGTCAATAAATGATAGTGCAAGGCCATTCATGTCATCATCCCTCATATTCTTCTTATTGTATAAGCTTTTTAGGTAGGGACTATCATCAAATATGCTTTTTGCAAAGGGATTGATGTTTTTCTGATTCTGATATGCAGTAAGAAGGTCTCTTCCATGGTCCTTCGCAAGCTTTTCATAATCCATACTGACATTTGCATAACCGTTTCCGTTTTCGCCCTCAAACTCTACGATCAGATAGTTGTTGAGGTTAATTTTGGGCTTAATAAAAATTGATGACATAGCAAGAATAACAACAAGTATAAACGCACCCGCGATAACCTTTGCGATAGTCTTGTTACGCTTTACCGGATCAGCTATAAGCTCCGCTGCTTTTCCTCTTACTTCCTTATATGGCTCCTGATGTGTTTCCCTCTGTGGGGCCTTCACCGTATCAAATGCGACATTTGAACCACATTCGGGGCAAAAAATACTGTCATCAGGAATCTCTTTTCCACAGTGTCTACAAAACAAAACTTTTCCTCCTCTTTATTAATTGTTATTAGTTACATTCCCATTCCGGAAGTCTGCGACTTCTTCGAAGCCTCTGAAGGGGAGTTGTTGTTGGCAGCCTCGGTCTTGGATACGCCTTCAGACTTAGTCGGCATCTCGGATGGTTTATTATCTTTATCTGAAGCCTGCGTTTTTGTTGGCATTTCAGACTGCTTGTTTTCTTTCTCCGAAGCCTGTGTTTTTGTTGGCATTTCAGACTGCTTGTTTTCTTTCTCCGAAGTCTCCGTTTTTGCTGGCATCTCAGATTTCTTTGCCTCGTCGTTGAGAGAACGGCGATCGGCATATTCATCACTTGATGATTTTACTTTTGCATTTGCCCCGTCAGCTTCTACAGTAAGGCTGCATTTGCCTTTTAGCTCGCTGTCTTTTAAAGCCTCATCATTTTTAGAAATGGCATCTTTTATACTGTCTGATTGTTTCTCAAGATCGTTCTTTTCTGATAAAAGCTTTTTTAATCCTTCGTCCTGCTTATTGCTGTACTCGCCGTTTTTATCTTTAGTAATATCATGGTCGTTGCAGTAATTGTCGATGTCATCCTTTTTGGCAGCAATAGCATTTTTATTATCAATTTCCCGGCATTTCAGGTCGCGGCCATTTTTCTCAAACTTCGCGGATTCTTCAGTTGGATTAAAATTCTTTTGGGTTTCAAGAAGTGCCTTCTGGCATTCGCCTCTTTCATCCCTAAGTCTCTTATTCTCTTCGCGAAGCTTAGCTTCATTTTCATTTAGCTTTTCAATCCCCGGATGGTTCTGATCGATTGCATCAGTTCTGCTGTTTTTGATATTTTCAGCCCTTGTGATGTCTTTGTTATTCTCAGCTATCTGCGTATCGATCTCAGATATCCTGTTGCTAAGGGCATCATTTGAATTGCATATTCCTGTGGCAGAATCGGAAAGATGATCTCCTAATCCTTTTTCCTTAAAGCCTTTTTCAAAATCATAGGCATTATTCAACGCCTCTGCGACAATTTCATTTGTGCCCGGGCGCTTCTGAACAGTATTTTCAGGAACTGAATTCTTATCAGCTCTGCCAAGATCACTGGAAAGATTATTCTTAGCTTCTGTCAGCTGCTCGATTTCCTTTTTTATGGAATCTGACTGCTTTGCAAGATCATCATATTCAGAAGGCTTTAAGTCATTAGCAGTCCTTTGTTGATCAATCTTACCTTTTTCACGGTTAAGATATCCTAATGCATCGTCAATCCGGCTGATGTAACCTGTACTGTTATCAGCGATATTTCTGTTTTTTCTTCCGGAAAGAAGTCCGTTCTTTCCTTCGCTCCAATTTAAAGTCTTTGCGTATTTTGAATGCGCTTTTGTTGCAGCCTCTAATAATTGGTCACGATTTGCTTTATCCGAATAAATCTCACGGGCATTACCGACTTCTTCTCCGCCTCTTCCCTTTAGCGAATTTAAAGCATTATCCAGATTTAAAGTGTCTGACCCGAAGTCGCCCTTTACCTCGTTTGTTTTAGAGTCATAATCAAGATACCCAGGAATGCCTAAGGAATAGTCGCCTAGCGAGGAAGGAGTCGCCCCGGAAGTAAAAGGATTCAATGGTTTGCTGAAATCCAAGCCAAACTTGCCGCCTTCTCCGCTGCCCGGGTTTAATTCAAGCTTCGCATCACCAAATCCCACTGATGCTTTACCCTTGATAGAATTGGCACTTGCCAAAGCAACAGGTATTTTACGCCCGCCAGCTTCCGCTTTTGCCCCAACACTGACTATACCAATCTCTGCACTTGCAATATCATTTTTGATACCGGACATTATGACTTTTGCATCTGCTGACAGTTTTGCCAGGTTAGCTTCTGCCTTGGCTGATATTTCAGGTATAAAGGTAGATTTATCATAGGAATAGCCAGCTTCAACTTTTCCCAGTTCCGCCTTTATCGTAGCTTCACCTCCGAAGTTGTTATCACCGGAAGTCTGCTTTATCTCAAGCCCGACAGGAGTAAATGAATATCCAGCCTCTACTTTGTTTATTCTCTTGCTTGCACGGCCAAATGAGCTGCTCTTATTAATATGTGTATTTCCAAAAAACAAGAATCCTTCTGTCTTTGGTTCTCTGCTGTCTGCCATCGTCTATCCCTATCTTTAAAGATCAAAATGCCTTTTTTCAGTAACTCTAAGATCAAGCCAAATCGCTTCTTTTTCGGTAAGTCGCTCTACGAGCTCACCTTCAAAAGCATCTTTGACTGTCTGCATAAAGGACTGCGCCTTTTCAAATTCACCGGCTCTTCTCAAACAGTCCACAGCAAAGAAAGCGTCCAAAAACGAATGATTCTCATCAGCTGCCATTAAAAAGCATTCTGCAGCCTTCTTAATAAAGCGATCATCCGGCTCCATTTCCTTAAGCTCCAGATAGTCATATACTTTCATGTATTCAATAGCTGCTTCAGTATAGTTTTCATCAACCTCAGAAAGCATAGCTAAAAGAATCCACTTTTTCAGGCCTGTTTCGATATCCTGATTGGATACAATCTCCCGGTACTCCTCTGATTCAACAAATTCCTTCATCTCATCGCTGATTTCGTTATCAAAAAGAGAAACATATCCACATTCAGGGCACATATCTACCAGATCAAAAAATTCTGAACGAGAGTTGATAAGGGTTGTGTAATCAACCTCAAATTCTTCATTATTTACAGGAATCTCCGATTCCTTTCCGCAGCAACCACATATGAATTTCTTAGTTTCCATTAGCTTTTTCCTTCTGATGAAAATAATGGTCAGGTATCATATTTTATAAATTTTTTATAAACTTAAGGTTCATTATATGAGTATCCGGGCAAAAATCAAGTATACTTTTGTGCGCAGGAATGGGACTGGGGGACGGGGTTTGTGGTCCATTTTTTTGCATGAAAAAAAGCTCCAGGAAACATTACATTTCCTAGAGCTTATTGCTAAACGGAGAAAGCGGGATTTGAACCCGCGCACCGCGTTAACGGTCTACACCCTTAGCAGGGGCGCCTCTTCAGCCACTTGAGTATTTCTCCATGCCTGAATCCCTCTACCAATATGTGGTTTTGAGT
>JAEEGL010913929.1_pt1 | contig 14254 bp, 10 predicted proteins | sample 9134231 | NCBI WGS metagenome assembly JAEEGL01 (sample SAMN16246548, study PRJNA631951) | gut metagenome | biome: gut microbiome; feature: rumen; material: fiber-attached | host: Bos | place: Iran: Karaj | collected 2018-10 | reverse complement strand
CACGGACTATTCCATTACCGTAAGAGAGGTTTATCCCAGCGCAGGTGCAGGCTTTGTGGTTGCTATATTAGGGGATATGCTTACAATGCCGGGACTTCCCAAGGATCCGGCTGCATATCATATTGATGTGGATGACGAGGGCAGGATTTCGGGACTATTTTAACTCAGTCGGAGAATTTCCCACATCCGGGCGGATTGTATCAGGAGGATCATATCAGATGATATGTTCACATTGTAAAGCTGAAATTGAGGACGGAAGTCTGTACTGCAACCACTGCGGTAAGGCGGTACAGATCGTTCCCGACTATAATGTTTTGGAAGATGAGGTTTTGCCTGCCATTGTTTTTTCTGACAGCAAAAAGAATTCCTCGTCCACAGTCCGGGGAAGTAAGTCAAAGGGAAAGGGCCACGGACTTTTTGCAACGAAAAGCGCCAGACAGGTTGCCATGCTTTTTTCGGCCATCTTCATCGTTTTTGTTTTGGGACTCTTTGCCATCCACGGATATACCCACAGCTATTCCTTTCTCATAAATGAGGGGAAGAGCGCTGCAGACTCTCAAAACTTTGACAGTGCCATTAACTACTACAGGGAGGCTCTTACGGTAACGGATGATCCGGGTGAAGCCTATATCCTCATTGCCGAAGCACAGGTGGCGGCAGGTTATTCAGATGAGGCGGCCAGCACTTTAAAGACTCTTTTGACAGACGATCCTGAAAACCTTATAGCTTTTAATATTTTAATAGATTTATATGTGGAAACCGAGGATATGGACGGTCTGGATGAGATGGCTTCCCTTGCAGTTACCGATGAGGAGAAAAAGCTTGTTAGTGAAAATCTCATAGCATCTCCAAGGTTTTCCATACCCGGGGGAGAGTTTCGGGACGACATCAGGCTTTCCCTTTCAGTGGAGGGTGATTACGAAATCTACTACACCACGGATGGCACTGCGCCTTCACTGCATAATGGTGTACGTTTCGATGGCACGCCCATAGATATTTCCATAGGGAGCACGGAGGTCACAGCGGCCTGCATAAGAAAAGACGGACGCATTGGAAGGGCTGTTTCCGAGACCTACACCATAATCTATGAGGCACCCGCGCTTCCTGTAGTAAGTCCCGTTGGCGGCAGGCTTACCAGAGAAACCTATGTTACCATTACCTGTAACTCACCGGATACCGAGATTTATTACACCTGGGACGGCACGGTTCCCACATCATCATCAAGCAGGTACACAGCTCCCATACCGGTACCGGAGGGCAACAGCATCCTGTCGGTCATTGCCATAGACAAGCATGATCTTATAAGCCAGGTGCTTCAAACCAATTACATATATCTGCCATGAAAATAACCATAATCTGTGTCGGCAGGATAAAAGAGAAGTTTTATCGGGATGCCGTGGATGAATATAAAAAAAGACTATCAGCTTATACGGAGCTTGTGATCACCGAGGTGGCGGACGAGGCTGACGGAGATACCGCAGTGGCCACAGAGGGGAAGCGGATCATGGAAAAGCTTCCGGAAAGAGCCTATATCATAGCTCTTACCATTGATGGGAAAAAGCTTGATTCCATAGGCTTGTCAATAAAGCTTAACGACCTTATGGTAAGCGGCTACAGTCATATTGTTTTCATCATCGGCGGTTCTTCGGGGCTGTCGGAAGAGGTGATACAAAAAGCTGACATGAAGCTTTCATTTTCAGACATGACCTTTCCTCACCAGCTGATGAGGGTGATACTTTTAGAACAGGTTTATCGTTCTTTTAGGATCATGAGAAATGAACCGTATCATAAATGAACAGGGGGATACAATCATGAGAATGTACGACATTATCGAAAAAAAGAAGAGAGGAAAAGCTCTTGACCGCAAGGAGATCGAGTATTTTGTCCGGGGAGTCACAGACGGCACCATTCCCGATTATCAGATCTCGGCTCTTTTAATGGCCATTTGCTTTAAAGGCATGGATCCTGACGAGACCTTTTATCTTACCATGGCCATGGCCGCATCCGGCGATATGCTGGATCTGTCTGCCATCGAGGGAGTTAAGGTGGACAAGCACAGCACAGGCGGCGTGGGAGATAAGACAACCTTTGTCATAGGCCCGGTTATCGCGGCATTAGGCCTTCCCTTTGCCAAAATGTCCGGAAGAGGACTTGGCCATACGGGAGGTACCATAGACAAGCTTGAGGCTTTTCCGGGATTCAGGACCTCCATTTCCGAGACAAAGTTTTTTGACAATGTGGCCAGACACAGGATCGCAGTTGTGGGACAGACCAAGAATTTAGCTCCCTGCGATAAAAAGCTTTATGCTTTAAGGGATGCTACTGCAACAGTTGACCAGATATCCCTTATAGCCAGCTCGATCATGAGTAAAAAACTGGCTTCCGGCGCAGATGCCATAGTCCTTGATGTCAAGGTTGGAAGCGGCGCATTTATGAAGACCAGAGAGGATGCCAGACTTTTGGCAGAGACCATGGTTAATATCGGAAATTCCGCCGGCAGAAAGGTTACCGCAGTGCTTACGGATATGGACGAGCCTTTGGGTTATGCCGTAGGTAACACCCTTGAAGTAATAGAGGCCATCGACGCACTTCGCGGTGAGGGACCGGCAGACCTTATGGAAGTGGTATTTGCTTTAGGCTGCCAGCTTGCACTTTTATCCGGTGTTGCACAGACCCGTGATGAGGCCCTTGAAAAGCTTAACCGTGTCATAGACAACGGAAGCGCTTATGAAAAATTTCTTGAGTTTATCCGTATCCAAAACGGCAACCCCGAGGATGTTCCCCGTATGAGAGAGCTTTTGTCCGCTGAATATGTGGAAGAGGTATTTGCTGAAAATGACGGCTATGTCTCTAAGATCAATGCTGAGGGCATAGGTCATGCTTCAATGGTACTTGGTGGAGGCAGGGCTTCAAAGGAGGATACCATCGACCTTAATGTTGGAGTGGTGCTGCATAAAAAGGTGGGAGATTCCGTTATAGCCGGAGAGTCCATTGCAACCATTTACGCCAACGATCCCAAAAAGATGCTTGCTGCCAAGGAGGAGGTCCTTTCCTCCTACAGCTTTACAAAGAATAAGGTGGACAGACCCGCCAAGATTTTGGAGATAATAGGAGAACAATAAAAGGTGGAAAAAAGTATCAGTATTCCTGCAGACCATCTTGAAAATATATTCGGACAGTTTGACCACAACATTTCGATCATAGAAAAAACTCTTGGGATAGATGTGGTAAACAGGGGTGACGGGGTAAAGCTTATAGGCGAGCCTTCTGCGGTCGATGCTGCAGAAAATGTGATGGAGGAGCTTTTTAACCTCTCCAAAAGAGGCAACCACATATCAGAGCAAAATGTGAGATATGCTCTTTCGATAAAAGAAAATTTAGGCTCCCATCCCATGGTAAAAATGGACGGGGAGATAATCTGTCACACAGTAAACGGAAAACCCGTAAAACCTAAGACACTTGGGCAGAAAAGCTATGTGGATTCCATTAAAAAGAAGATGATAGTTTTCGGCATCGGACCGGCGGGTACGGGAAAGACCTACCTTGCCATGGCCATGGCCATAACTGCCTTTAACGCAGGAGAGGTGAGCCGCATCATTTTAACCAGACCTGCCATTGAGGCCGGGGAAAAGCTGGGATTTCTGCCCGGTGATCTGCAAAGCAAGGTGGATCCGTATCTTCGGCCCCTTTATGATGCTCTTTATCAGATCATGGGTTCGGAGTGCTTGCTGAGGAATATGGAAAAGGGCTCCATCGAGGTGGCACCCCTTGCCTATATGAGAGGACGAACTTTAGATAATTCCTTTATCATCTTGGATGAGGCACAGAATACCACGCCTGCTCAGATGAAGATGTTTTTAACCAGGATAGGTTTTGGCTCCAAGGCAATAATCACCGGGGATGAGACCCAAAAGGATCTGCCTAAAGATGCGGTGTCGGGACTGGATGTGGCCGTTAAGGTATTAAAGGATATTGATGATATTTCAATCTGCAGATTAGACGGCAGGGATGTGGTGAGACATCCGCTGGTGCAGAGGATAGTGGGAGCCTACGAGGAATACGAGGCGAGGACCAAACGCGAGAAAAAAGGAGCAAAAAAGAAGTAGATGGAGCTTCCTGAGAAGAGAATTCCGCCAAAGCGGTTTGCATATATTATAGCTTTATTTTTGGTGTCATTGGCATGCGTTTTGATAATGCTTTACGGCAGGAGGGTTTTGCTTGACGAGATAGTCGGTATAATCACCCTGTTTTTGTCGTTTTCGCTGGTGTTTATCATAGCACTGATACAGCTTCGGAGGATGGGCCGACTTTCCTTTGATGGTACTACCTACAAAAGGGTTTTCATCCTTACATCTGTAAGCTGGGTCATTATTTTGGCGTCTTCATATCTACCCGTATTTTTGGGACCGGTGATTCTCACAAGCTTTATCATGGCATCGGCTGTGGACGGGCTGCTTGCCCTTTGTTCCTGTCTTTTCATGGATATGATGCTTTGCTTTACCTGCAATATGAGCACCAACACCCTGTACTGCTACATGATGCTTTCCATTTTTGGGACACTCATCGCGGTGTTTTTAAAGTACAGGAGGGAGGAAAAAAATCTTCATCTTTATGTGCTGCTTTTTGGGGTGCAGGCATTTTTCCCCATAGTTTATTATGAGTTTTCCTACGGCAGGCTTTCGGTGTCCTTCCTTATTTCGGCGGTTTTGGCTGCGGCTCTTGTGACGGCTGTAGTTATGATCTTTTACAGGTGGCTTTTGGTCATTGATGAAACCGAGGAGGCCATTTCCTATGACATGTATTTGGAGGATGATTTTTCACTGGCCATAGAGCTTAAAAAGTTTTCAGGAAAGGAATTTACCCATGGGAAAAAGGTGTCAGAGCTTTCCCGGGCCTGTGCCAGAGAGATCGGCAAGGACGAGTATCTCTGCGGTGTGGCAGGACTGTATTACCGGGTGGGATGCATGAGAGGTGAGCCCCTTATCAATCACAATGTTGAGATCGCATCGGAATACTGTCTTCCTCATGCCGTCAAGGTGATCCTTTCGGAGTATCAGGGTATGGTGGAAAAGCCTTCCACCGTGGAGTCGGCCATAGTCCAGATGGTGGATTCATTAGTGTCACGCATTGATGCTTTGGGTCAGGAGACCATGGAAAGCTCGTGGAATCAGGAGATGCTTATTTACCAGGCCTTAACGGAGCATTCCAACGCCGGTATGTATGATGACTGTGGGCTTACCATGAATCAGTTTTTGCGTATCAGGGATTGTCTTATCATAAAGGAGAACCTGCTATGACCATTGATTTTTCATGTGAGGTAAAAACGGATTTTGGATTTGATCCAAAGGAGGCTGCCCAAAAGGTAATTGATGGGGTTTTATCCCATGAGAGCTTTGACTACGAGGTTGAGGTGGGGCTTTTAATCACATCACCTGAGGAGGTCAGGGCATTAAATAACGAGTCAAGAGGTATCGATGCTCCAACTGATGTGCTGTCATTTCCAATGATAGATTTTTCCGATATTGGAGATTTTAATGATCTTGAAAACCATGAAGATGTTTTTAATCCCGAGACCGGTGAGGCAATGCTGGGGGATATTGTGATCTGCTATGACAGGGTCTTATCCCAGGCCAAAGATTACGGGCACTCAGTCCTTCGGGAATATGCGTTTCTAATAGCCCATTCCATGCTCCATCTTTTGGGCTATGACCATATCAATGAGGATGAAAGATCTCTGATGGAGGAAAGACAACGGGAGATTTTGGACGGACTTGGGATCACAAGAGATTGAAAGGTATGATAGATGTCAGGAGAAGATAATAAAAGAAGGGATATAAGAAAAGGTATACGGGGGCTTAGTCTTCGGGATAGGAGAAACCTTGCGGTTTTGATCAGTATAGGAGTGATGGCGGTCATCGCCCTTGTGGTGGTTATCATCATTCTCGGAGAAAAGGCCGGTGAAAAAGAGATACCCATTACCGAATTAGAACAGGTTGAAGAGGTGGCTGAGGAAGAGGCGCTGCCCGTTCCCGAGGGAGCGCTAAGTCCCCTCACCGGTACCTATATAAAGGAGTCATGGGCTAAAAAAAGACCGGTGGCCCTTATGATAGAAAATACCACCATGGCGCTGCCACAGTACGGTCTCAGCTCCTGCGGGGTAGTCTATGAGTGTCCGGTGGAGGGTGGCATCACCCGTCTTATGGGTATCAGCGACACCTACCACAAGCTAAAGCAGTTTGGAAATATCCGTTCCTGCCGTCCCTATTATGTATATCTTGCGGCAGAGTATGATGCATTTTACTGCCATGTGGGCCAGAGTGTCCACGGCCAGGCGGCATTAAATACGGGGGTGGTGGATGATCTGAATGCAATGGACGGAGCCATTTCAAACTCCGTGTTTTACCGCACCAGCGATAAAAAGGCGCCACACAACTGCTTTACCACAGGTAAAATGATAGACGAGGGCATAGGCACCAAGGGCTACAGGAAAAAATACGATTCAGATCTGAACCGCTTTAAGTTTTCCGAGGAGGATGAGTATCACGATCAAAACGATCCGGCTCTTCTTAAAAACTCCGCTTTTGATGGCGAGGACTGCGCAGTGGTGGCCCCCTATTTTTACAACAACAAGCCCTACTTTATATACAATGAAAAGAAAGGGAAATACTTAAGATACCAGTTTGGTGACAAGCAGATAGATGCGCTTAAGGGCAAGCAGGTGGCGGTGAAAAATATCATCCTCTACACCACGGCATCGGATTCCTCCATTTATTCCGGGACGGATTATTTAGATATTTCCCTGGTGGGAGAAGGAGAGGGCAAATACCTCTGCGAAGGCAGGATTATTGACATTACCTGGGAAAAGAAAAGCGATACCGCTCAGACAAAATTTTATACCAAAGACGGTAGTGAGCTTGTCTTAGCTCCCGGGAATACATGGATTTGTCTTATAGAAAAGCAGCACATGGACGAAAACCACTATTACAGCTCCGTTAAGGAGTTTGACGAAAGAGATAAGTGATCAATGACCGACAGTAAGAAAAACAGCTCAAATTTTATAGTCCAGGGTTCCATACTCGCCATCGCCTCCATTATAAGCAGGGTGGTGGGGATGCTCTATCGTATACCCCTAAAGGGCATTATAGGTAAGGTGGGCAATGATTATTACGGCACCGCCTTTGAGATCTACAGCATTATTCTGATCATCTCATCCTACAGCCTGCCTCTTGCGGTATCAAAGCTGGTGGCGGCCAGGATGGACAAGGGACAATCGAAAAATACCATGAGGGTGCTTCGCGGTTCACTCCTTTTTGCATTTATAAGCGGTTCGTTTTTCATGTGCGTGGTATTTTTCGGGGCCGATTTTTTTGCAGGGATATTAAAGACTCCCATGAGTGCCATTCCCCTTCGGGTTTTGGCACCGGTGATCCTTATAGTTGCAATACTCGGGGTATTCCGCGGATTTTTCCAGGGACTTCATACCATGCTTCCCTCTGCCATATCCCAGATCATCGAGCAGATAATAAATGCCATTATCTCCATCGTGGCGGCATATTATCTTTTCTCTTATGGTGCAGCCATCGGCGGTGTTTTGGGAGATGAAAATTACGGCCCTGCCTACGGCGCGGCAGGGGGTACTTTAGGTACCGGCACGGGAGCGCTTTTCGGACTATTGTTTATGGGCTTTATCTATCTGGTATACCGGGTGAGATTTAAAAAAAGAGTTGCAAAGGACCGCAAAAAAAACACCGAGTCCTATGGGCAGATAATGAAGGTTTTGATACTTACCATTATCCCGGTGCTTTTATCCACGACCCTTTACAATATCAGTTCTATTTTAGATCAGGGAATATTTAAAAATATCGTTGTTTCCCAAGGGTATGATGCAAAGACCATTTCCGAGTGGTGGGGCGTATACACCGGAGAATACAAGGTACTTATAAATGTGCCTATCTCCATCGCATCTGCCATCGCTGCATCGGCGGTGCCTTCCCTTACCTCTGCATTTTCATCGAAAGACATGGAAAAGGTACAGGGGCAGATCAGATCTGCCACTAGGTTTATCCTAATTGTGGCATTTCCCTGTATGGTGGGTATGGCGGTTTTGTCCTCGCCCATTATGATGTTTTTGTTTTCCGATAGTGATGCTACCTCAGGAAATATGCTTTTAACAGGTTCGCTTGCCATAGTTTTTTATTCCCTTTCCACCCTTTCAAACGGGCTTTTGCAGGGCATAGACAGGCTTCGCATTCCGGTCAGAAATGCAGCCATTGCCCTGGTACTTCAGCTAATATTTTTAGTGGTGGCATTAAGGTACTTTGACCTAAATATCTATGCTGTGGTATTTGCCAATGCTTTTTATGCATTCGTTATGTGTGTACTAAATAACCTGGCAGTGGTAAAATATTCAGGGGCACATCAGGATTTTAGGTCCATGTATCTGCTGCCCGGCATTGCATCGGCAGTGATGGGTGTGAGTGCTTATCTTATATACAGGCTGTTTTATCTTATTTCCGGCATGGTATGGCTCTCCTGCATTTTAGCCATTATCATCGGCGCAGCAGTTTATTTCGTTGTCATGCTTTTAATCAAGGGTATTACTGAGGAAGATATGCTCAGATTCCCCGGAGGCACACACCTTGCCAGGCTTGCAAAGACCATGAAACTTTTATAACGGAGGTATTTCCTTGAAGATTGTTCAGCTCTATGGAGAGCATTTAAAGAAATATAAACCCATGGACCCCTTTGATCGATTCGATGTTTTGGCAATGCCAAAAAGCTTTGCGCTTGGTGCTGCCGTGGAGATCGAAGAGAATAAAAGTAAGCCTGTGGGTGTTTTGGTGGCAGAGGAGACAGATGACAGACTTGAGATAGTCTGGATGTATGTTTCTCCTAAATTTCGGGGAAAAGGCGTAGGAAGCAGCCTTATGAAGATGGCCTTTGAGGAGGCTTTGGCCCGTGGACTTTCCCAGGTGGGAGCCCGTATCAGTGATGAGTTTGATACCTTGGGACTTCCCTGGTTTTCAGATCTTTTCTTCGTAAATGATGTGTTTTCCGGCTATGAGGACAGCACGCCCGAAACTGTTTTTTTGGTTTCCGATATGTCCGGGCTTTTATTCAGAGAGGATGAGGCAAATGAAAAGGCAATAAAGGATAAGCGTCTTATTCCTCTTAAGAACCTTAAAACACCGGAACTGAAAAAACTAAATGAGGACATTGCTAAGGCCTATGGTTCACTTATCCTGACACCTGTAGATGATGTCATAAGGATTTCAGACGGTGATCTTAGTTTTGTGCTTTATGAAAACGAAAGCTTTACAGGTGCATTTTTTATAAGGCATACCGGAGTTACCTGGTATACACTTGCTTTAGTAGGAAAAAATGATGAGGATTTAGATACGCTTATCCGGGCAGCTTTGTATTATTCAGAGGATATTACCAGACCCAATGAGCGTGTATGTGTTTCTCCCAACCGTCAGCAGACTGCCGGCATATTTGAAAAGTTTGATTTTAAGGGGAAAACCTACGGGGTACACTATATCGTAGCCAAGATGAAAGATTATATAAAACAAAAGAATTTTGTTGCAGTTTAGTTGCAATCTTTGGGGTATAATAGCCACATGGATATTCGCCGGGGCTTTATCAAATTCTTCTCCGGTGGACCCGGTATCGGGTTTATTTATCGCACTCGCGGTATTTCTACTCAGATCCGTATGCACTCCGTGATCGGCTATGATCTATGTGAAAACACTTTTTTCGCCGGAGATGATCGTCACTTTTTTTAGCACACGCAATTTAGAATCAAAAAGGGGGTATTATAATGTCAGAGTTTAGTCTTGTTTCTGAGTCCCGTTTAAAGGAATTATCAAAGCTTCAGGAAGATTATGAGTCTATCACATCCAAAGAGATGCGGGATGCCACCAGCCATAAGGATATGAATGCCAATGGGTTTTATAATGTGGAAAATGTCCACAAAGAGTCACTAAAGATCCAGGCTATTTTAGACAATGCCGATGCAATAGGCCTTACCGAGGCAGACAAACAGGAGCTGATCCTTCGTGATAACCGAAATAAAAACTTTGAGCTATTAAACAACGAAAGAAGCGGCGGCGACAGTGACGAAATGGTAGATGTCAAGATGGAGATCAGGTTTTATGAGAACATGATCAAGGACGAAAACCTCTTAAAGTCACATACATCCTATGCTAAAGATGTTCTTGACAGGATAGACCTTGTTTTAGACGCCTGCAAAAGATACCTAGACCGCGGCAAGCCCATTTTTTTCTGGCGCCGTGGCCGTTACAATGCCGTGTTGGATGCGCAGGAGAGGTTTAGAAAAGAAAAGGAGCTTTTAAAACAGACCTTTAAAGAAGGAAATAATGAGCTGCCCAAGGAACAGACCGATCTGTTAAAGAACAGCGATTCCATGCTTTCCGTTATGGGTAATGCCAGACTGCAGAAGGTAGTGGAAAAAAAGATTAAGGCAAATGCAATTAATAAAGCCATTAATGATGTTGTTTTTGGCAACAAGAAGATGGAACTTACTGACAAGGATGGCAATATCCTTGACGGGAAAAAAGAGGAAGAAGAAATACAAAAGGATCTTGGGTATAAAAAGCTTGTAAAGGAGAAGAATGAAAAAGGTGAGGAAGAATGGAATGTCCATGTTATTTCTGAGGAAGAGACTAAGAGATTTAATGAAAATGTAGAAAAATTAAGAATAAAAAGAGAAGAAGAAGAAAGAAAAGAATTAGAGGAAGAGCAGAAAAGGAAAGAAGAGTATGAAAAACAGCATCCCAAGACTAAGGAAGAAATAGAAAATGAGCAGGTAGAATTGGAGGCTGAACAGCTTGTAGATCAGCTTATAAAGGAAAAGGAAGATAAAGAGAAAGAGGAAGCAGTAAAGGCTATTCAGAAAGAAATAGAAGAAAAGAACAAAAAAGAAAAGGAAAAGAAAGAGGCTCAGGCAAAGAAGGAATATGAAAAAAAGGTTGAAAGGATAAAAAAGCAAAATAAGTTAGACGAAAAGGAAGCGAAAAAGAAAGCGGCTGCTGAGGAAAAGGCAAATAAAAAATTCCTTGAAAATGAGAAAAAGAAGAATAAAGCTCAGAAGAAGGAACTCGAAGCCCAGAAGAAGGACATTCTTAACAGGCAGATCACAGGACTTTCCGGCCTCTCGGAAGCAGAGAAAAAACGCTTAGCAAAGGATCCTGATTTTGCAAACTTTTTAGATATCTGTAATCACAAAGAAATTTACATACAATTGATAGAAAAGCCGGATGAATTACTCAAGGGTGATGACAGAGATGAGATAGAAGAGCCGGATGAATTACTCAAGGGTGATGACAGAGATGAATATAAGTTTATGAATTTCAGGCCCATGGAAATCCGTCTTCTTAACCTTGTAAATAAAGAAGAGGATTTAAAGGAGTACTGGGATAAATACGAAGAGGAACAAAAGGCCCGTAAGGCAAAGCGTGAAGAACTGGAAGAAAACGGTTATGTGTTTAACTATTTGGATTTAAATGACTCGGATGAAGAGCATGCAAAGATCCGTGAGAATAAGGATTCAGTCCAGCACAGGGAGTTTTCTAAAAACATTCAAAAATCACAGGAAAAAATTGAACTAAAAAAATATAATGCAAAAACAGACGGTGACTTTTTGCAGTATATTAACTCAAAGAAAACAGAAAACTCTGATTTAGACAAAGCAAAAATGGAGATCATCACCGGGGGGCTAAAAGGAAAGTATTCCTATTACAATGAGATAAATGGCAATCCTTTTGGCGTGATGACAAAAGAGAATGAAGAGAGGATAAAATTTGCTGATGATAAGACAAAAGAATACAGAAAAAAAATTGACGCAGTAAACAATAAAGCAAAGGATGAAGAAGAAAAAGCAGATAAATTTGAAACACAAAAAAGGGTACTTGAAAGAAAGATAAAAAAGATTGAAGACAAAAAGAAAAAGACCGATAAAGATCTTGAGGATCTCGCAAAGATGAAGACCGATTTAAAGGATCTTGCTCCTAAAATAGCTGAGGCAAGCGAGAAGGCCGGGACGCTAAGAGCTGAATATAATAACTTAAATAAAGAGGCAGCAAAATACGAAAGACCCGATAGTAAGTTGGTATGCATAAATGACAAGCTTCTTTTGGATCTTCTCATTAAGGAAGAAAAAACCGAGGAGGATAAGGCGGCAAATGAAGAGGCTCTTCACGCTGTTTTTTCAAAAGGTATAGCTATTGACAATATGCGTCTTGAAAAGCTTGATCCACTGATCGACGGCCTTTGTAATGAGCTTATGTCCATGAATATTACTGCAGAGATGTCTGACCCACAGTATTACTTTGCCAATATGGAATACATAAACCGCTTTTTAAAGCTGGCTGCTTTATTTGAGAATTTTTCCAGTGGACTGGCTAATCAGAAAACTCATAATGATCAAATGGATCCTTTCTTCAGGTATTACTGGCACAAATATTCGGAAAAGTCCCGCAACTTAATAGCAGGGCGTGTTGAGGAGGCACACAGGTTGTATAGGGCACTCGATAAGGCAGTAAATGCCAAAGTCCCGGATGCTTTTTCGCCTAAGCAGTTAGGGCTTGATCAGTTGTCTAAGGGTTTTGCGTCAAGAACAAATTTGGAAGCCGAAAAAGAAGATGCAGAAGCAAAAGCAAAAGATAAGAAAAAATCAGCTGCCAAAAATCCTGTGTCTGATACAAAGGAGGCATATAAAAAATCCGTTGATGAGTACAATAAAGATGCCATGTTCTTTGTGAAGGATAAAGAAGTCAAGGACAATCTTGAATTTAATAACTATCTTTTGAATGAGACATCTAAAATCAAGTTGCCGTTCTTTGACATGGAATACCAGGTGATGGGAAGGCTTGAACAAAACCTTATGAAAGATGATGCGCATCTTAACGATGCGAGGCATATAAAGATCGTTACTAACGATATCGAGACCATAATCAACAGGATCAATGAATCCCAGGTATCCGTTAAGGACTTTGGTGACATTGACAGACTACTTAAGCCTGAACAATATATTTATATGCATAAATATTTCATGATGGTTGATAAATTCGTAAATGACGGATATGTAGACAAGTACAATGAACTGAGGGCTGTTAAAAATTCAGGCTGCAAGCTTAGTAACAAGGCATATAATAAGTTCCTTGACCGTTTAAAAGAGCTTAGATACTGCTCACAGCTTTTCAAGGATCTGAATGCAATTGTAAAAAGTGATTACTTTAAGTATAAAGAGTTCATAGAAATGACCAGAAATATGACCAGGAGTGAAGCCATTGAAAAGGCTACCGAGGATGCGGATACTCTCGATATGGAGATCATTAGTTATCACAATCTGGTTAAAAAGTTCAACCTTAACAACCTTACTCCTGAGCATGTCAAGAAACAGGTGATATAGGCTTTTGGCAGTACCTTTGTGTGGGCAAATAGGAGTTATATATAATGTTAAGGCTCGACCAACTCAAGATCCCAATAAATGAAGATCAGGAAGCGGCTTTGGTGCGTAAAGCATCAAAGCTTCTTCGCGTTAATGAAAGTGATGTAAAAAAGCTTTCGATCCTGCGTAGATCGATCGATGCCAGGGACAAAGAAAACATTTTTTATGTTTATAATGTTTCCCTTTTGTGTGAGATTGCCGAAAAGAAGATCCGTAGTGGGAAAAAGATTTCCGGGGTATCCATATATGAGCCAAAGGAATACAAAATATCTCAGATACCTCAACAAAAATCAAAAAAAAGACCCGTAGTTGTCGGAGCCGGTCCGGCAGGGCTTTTTGCTGCCTATGCACTTTGCCTGGCAGGATGTCCTCCCATATTATTAGAACGGGGCAGACCCGTAGAAAAAAGGACAGAGGATGTAAAAAGATTTTGGGAGACGGGTGTGCTTGATACCTCATCAAATGTGCAGTTTGGGGAGGGCGGCGCAGGCGCGTTTTCTGACGGAAAGCTAAATACGCTTATAAAGGACCGGGACGGATCCATGAGATTTGTGCTGGAAAGTTTTGTACATTTCGGAGCGCCGGAGGAAATACTTTTTGACTACAAGCCCCATATAGGTACGGATGTGCTGACGGATGTGATAAAAAATATGAGGCTTTCACTTTTGGATATGGGCTGTGATATACGCTTCGAAACAACGGTTACTAAGGTGCTAGTATCAAATGAACAGGTAAAAGGGGTTCGTATCAGAAAAAGCCTTGGAGCTGAGGATGAGATTTCCT
>JAEEGL010339501.1_pt1 | contig 14254 bp, 12 predicted proteins | sample 9134231 | NCBI WGS metagenome assembly JAEEGL01 (sample SAMN16246548, study PRJNA631951) | gut metagenome | biome: gut microbiome; feature: rumen; material: fiber-attached | host: Bos | place: Iran: Karaj | collected 2018-10 | reverse complement strand
TTCATTGAGCAATATAATGGCGTATTTTTCACCAAGATGAACAAGCTGTTGTTTTATACAGATTTCTTCAGCTACAAAAAGTCATGCAAGGGTATGACTGGGCTTTCTTATAAAGCGATTCAGCGCGGTCCAGTGCCTGTTCGTTGGGATAGGATTTATAGCTTCTTTGATGATATCCAGCAAGATATCATTCATTTCAATTCAGGAGCAGAGGGGACAAAATTAGTGTCTTCTATTTCGCCTGATTTGGCCGAGTTTTCTGAGAATGAGCTTCGCATCCTTGAATCCATCTGCTTACGTTTCAAATCTGAGAACTCCACACAGATATCCGGAATCAGTCATAATGAAGACGCCTGGCAAAAGTACGTAGACAGCGGCCAAATGATCGATTATAATATGGCATTCACCCTTAAAGCAATTTAATGTACAAATATGGAGGCAGAAAATATTCAAATAATGATTGGACTTGGTCAAATAATAGCTGTTGCTATTATTCCAATAATTGTATGGGTTTTAGGAATAAAGTATCAAGATCGGAAGGCAAAGAAAGATGCTCAACTAAAAGTATTCCTAACTCTGATGGCAGATCGCAGAACAAACCCAATCACAAAAGAATGGGTTGACGCACTTAACATCATTGATGTTGTTTTTCAAGACAATAAAAGAGTTAGACAAGCTTGGAGGGAGTATCTCGACAGCTTGAATGAGAAATCCCCTCAATTTGAAAGCAGTAATTCATTTAAATTAGACTTGCTTTCAGAAATGGCAATGGCTTTAGGCTACAAGAATTTAAAGCAAACTGAGATTGATAGATTTTATTCGCCAAAGTATTTTGGTTCACAAATGAGCCGTCAAGAGATTATATTTCAAGAGAATCTACGGGTGTTGATGCGTTCAAAGAGCCTTGCAGAAGGATTCTCAGAAGAAGAATATAATGAGCACTATAAGCAGCTGATGCAAGAAAGTGGTGATAATGGCTTCACCTAAACTCTCAACTATTTAACTTTATTCCTGTTTGTAGTGCCTAAATATGGCACTGGGCTAGTCTATCTTTGCGGCGCGAGAGCGAAGGTAAATTTTTTCATCATCTTTGATGATGATGCTATTTTCAAGAAAAATGTTTATCTTTGCAGATTGCAACCAGCCGACGACCAGTTAACATAGAACAATACAACAAACTCCTTTGTAGTTATGAGCTTTGGTCGGCTCGCTGGGCTACATTGGAGTTTGGTTTTTATATCGCAAGCAATAGCCTTGTTAATAAATAATTAGATAGCGTATGATACCTGCCTTTGAGAAATTCTTTTATCCAATTCTCAAACACATTGAGGATGGAAAGCAATATAGCTTGAAGGATCTGCGCAATTTTTGCGCAGACCATTTCTCTCTAACAGAGGATGATCTTGCTGAGAAGATTAAGAGCGGTCAGTCTCGCTTGTACGACCGTGTACAATGGACAATGGCCTATTTTTATCAAGCAGAGATCGTTGATAGGATCAAGCGTGGTATTTATCAAATAAATTCTAATGGTAAGGCTTTGCTTTCAAAAGGCATTACCGACCTTTCGGTCAATTACCTGAAAGAGTATTCACCTGCGTTCCTCGCATTTACACAGAAGTCAAATAAACCTGCAACACCTCAGAGTGAAACTCCCGCCAATAACAATGGAGAGACAGGAGATGATCCGAAAACTCCCATCGATATCATTGATGAGAATTTCCAGATCGTAACGCAGGAGTTAGCCGAAGAGCTACTACAACAGGTCAAATCACAAAGTCCCAAATTCTTTGAGCACCTCGTAATTGAATTACTGGTGAAGATGGGCTATGGCGGTCAATTTGATGATGGTGCTTTTGTCACTCAGGCTTCACACGACGAAGGTATAGACGGCATCATCAAAGAAGATAAACTTGGCTTGGACAAAATCTATGTCCAGGCCAAGCGTTGGGACACAGGCAGCATAGGTCGAAAGGAGATCCAAAGTTTTGTTGGGGCATTGTCCGGCCAAGGAGCGTCTAAGGGCGTGTTTATCACTACTTCTTCCTTCTCCAAGGAGGCCCGCACTTTCCGTCCTCAAAACAACATAAAGATTGTTTTGATCGATGGTATCGAGTTGTGTCGCTATATGATAGAGTATAATATCGGCGTGTCAGTAAAGACCGCCTATGAAATAAAACGCATAGATTCAGACTATTTCGAGGAATAATACTATGAGTAAAGCCGAATTAAATTGCTGTTGGCACTTCGCGCAGTCACTAGGTGGTCAAGACCAGGGACCAAACGATGCTATGGGCGAGAATTTCAAGAAAAGCCCATTTGATTCGCTCGTGCGTGAAGCCATCCAAAACTCCATTGACGCGCAGGCTGACCCAGATCAGCCAGTTATTGTGTCGTTCAACTTCAAGAGTACGAATTCAAACAGTTATCCACGTTTGTTTGACATCAGCCGACATATAAACGGATGTCTCCAAATGTACAACGATAGTAGCTCACGTAAGAAGTTCCAGCCCATGCTTGAGTACTTGCGTCGTGCTGGATACGAACGCATTGACTACCTTGAGGTGAGCGACGAGAACACGTCGGGCATGCCATACGTGAAAAACGATGTCAAATGTCCGTTCTATTCCTTCGTGCAGAGCGCCGGAAATTCGTCAAAGAACTCAGCATCGGCAGGAGGCAGCTTCGGCTTTGGCAAGGCGGCTTATTTCAATATCTCGAAAATCCGCACCGTCCTAATCTCCACGCTCACCAACAGTGGACAACACTTCTTCCAGGGCGTGTCATCGCTTTGCACCCACAAGATTAACGGCGAGAAGCGTGTGCCTGTAGGCTACTATGGCAAATATGCAGGACTCGCTGAACCTGTTGACGAGGTTCCCATTGACAACCCCGAAGAAATCCCAGCGCGTTTCCGCCGTGAAAACGTGGGCACGTCCATGTTTATCATGGGCTTAGGCATGACAAGAGAGGAAATTATTGAAACCATCCGTGAAATTAACGCGGCTGTTGTCAAGCACTTTTGGCTTGCCATCATCCGCAACAAACTCATCGTAAAAGTGTCAACAAAAGACGGCAGTTTTTCTATTGATTCCTCTACGCTTGCCCGATACGTCGAGAGCATATTCCCCGACTATGACGACCTGAAACGAGGTCATAGCAACCCTCGCCCTTACATAGATGCAGTGCTCAATGCAGGGAGTGACGACAAGCACCTTGTCTTCGAAGAGAAAATTCCTTACTTGGGCGATTGCGCCCTTTATCTCATCAAAAGCAAGAAAGGCAACGACTATATATTGAACCTGCGCTCAACCTTCATGCTCATCAACCACCAGCGCAACGGTACTGACTACGGCTTCTATGCCGTGTTTGTCTGCACCGACGAAGATGGTAACGAGATCCTGCGTAGCAGCGAGAACCCGGCGCATACCGAGTGGGACTCTCGCAACGCTCCCGCACAGGACAAAAGCACCGTGCGTGAGGCTCTGAAGGCTAAAGAGGAATTCATCCAACAGTGCATACGCTCGGTTTTCGTTCGCGACGATGTGACGGAGCTAAACTTCGGTGGACTTGACGAGTACCTGTCAATCCCATCGTCGCTGGACGATGAAGATTACAATCCCGACTTCGGCAAGCCCACCGATGGCACCACCGATGAAGATGGAGCATCGCCAACGACTGAAATACCAGAGCCGGAACGCCCTACCATTACGCCTCCAAAGCCACCCCTGGGTGAGGTAAGAATCACGCCCCCACCAAGGAGCAGGGGCACGGGTCCAAGCGGCGGAGAGGAACCAGGAGGTTATACACCGGGAGGAACCCCCAATCCAGGACCAGAACCAGGACCAGGACCAGGGCCAGAACCAGGACCAGAGCCGGAACCAGGACCAGAGCCGGAACCTGGGCCGGGGCCGGAGCCGGGGCCCACTCCAGAACCCCCTGGCGGCGAAGGGCCTGATAGCGGTCCTAATGGCGAAGGAATAGACGAACCGCCTACCTCCGACCCAGAGCCGCTGCGAGTAAGCTACCGCACATTTGCGCAAAACACTGACGACGGCTTCGAACACCGCCTGGTCATCCATCACAACCGCCCTAGTGACCATGTGATAATTTCGGTGATTTCGGGTGGCGAGAGCAGCGATGAGCCACTTGCTATAAACTATAGTGATAACGGAAACGTCGTAGGCAACACTCTCACACGCGTCACCCTCGGCAACGAGGGCAAGACCATCATCCGTGTGCGATTTGCCGACGATATGCGTCATGCCATAAAACTGAACGTCTATGAAACTAAATAACGTATCACTTCCATATCCCGTGTTGGGTAATAGCGATGACATCACGCCCATATTGCCCATTGACAGCATAGCCGTGTCAACGAGTTTTGACAATGACACCTATACCTTCGCCATTCGTCTCAACCAAGATAACCCAGATATCACACAACTCATCGCCGAGGGCTATGCCGCCTACACCTGTGAGGTGACCTGTCCGCGCACCTACCTGCGCCGTTGCTATCGCAGCGAAACGCCTGAGATCACCATCAATCTGCAACGGCGTGAGTTGTTTGGACGTGTGGAGTTCAACTGCTTTGTCACCGTCTATAAGACTATTGAAGAGTATTCCAACTCGTGCCAGAATGAAGACTACGGCGGCGCCACCTTCCGCATGGAACCAGGCGATATCCTGGCTGCATTCCCCGTAGCGAGCTACGTCACCGAACTGAAGTACGACCTGCTATACTCGGCAGGATCATTCATGGTGGTGCTCGACGGCGAGGATACGCCCCGCACTTGGTTTGATTCCAATGACGATAAAATCAAGGTTTACCTGCCCCATGCCATGTTCGAGCAGTTTAGGGTAATGTCTAATGACAACAATTTCAACGAGTTGTTCCATGCCTCAATCGTGTTCAACGCTTTGTTCAAGATACTGAGCGAGTACAACGAGAAGACGCATGGCGACTACCTGTGGGCCGAGGCCATCAAGTACCGCATAGGCAAAGAGCCGGAACTTGCCGAGTTCAGCATTGAGGACCACTCGCATGCCTACGAGCTGGCGCAAGCCTTGCTCGCCGATCCATACAAACGATTGTTTAACCACTTGCTGGAACGGCAAGAAAACGCCCGTTGACCTCTATGGCACTGCAACCGGTTTTCAAAAAAGGATATATCGAGTACTTGAAGACTCACATTCAAGTAACCGACTATCTGCAGGAGGCGTTCCCTGTCGACCGCTCGCAGGTGGTACCACTCTACGGCGTTCCGCACCCCGAAGGGCTTGCCGATCGTGTCGTGCCCACCCGTGCAGGCGACATCACTACCGCCATCAGCATCTATGAGGCTTATCCTAATATCTCACCGCTCTTTGCCCAACAAGATACCTTGTGGGTATCTTTAAGCCACACCGACCTTTTCGATTACCTCAAGCGACGTTGGCCCATCCTGTCCAAAGATCGTGATACAGAGAAGAAACAAATCAGCTTCATCAATGACCACTGGTTCCGAAATCCAAGAGGACTTATCCGTTCAGCTTTGATGGGTCTATGGTGGGCAGTTTATTGCACAATTGATGAGACGAGGGATAATAAATATGAATTAACTCGCGTATTGTTCAGTAATTACAGTTTCAGAACAACCTATTTTGGCGCATATGAATTGTTCCGTCACCGTGAGGCAACTATCGGTATTCTGGGGTTCTTGCTCGACAATCCCGAGGTTTTTGCAAACGGAGCAGAAAATCGAGGTCGCTTCATTTCAAGATATTTCAATCAACTGGGAGGATTCAAGCAACTGGCCTCACTTGACCGCGACTTCTTCCGCAACGAGTGCGAGCACATTAAGCCCAAACTGCTTGAAATCTCTGATCGTGAGCAAGTTCAAAATGTGGATGTTCTTAACTCTGTAAATAGTTAATCGCTTATGGCACTACAACCGGTTTTCAAAAAAGGATATGTCGAGTATCTTAAAACGCATATTGAACCATCACTCTATTTGGGCAAAGCGTTTGAGTACGACAGCAAGCAGGTAGTAAGGCTCTATGGCGTCAACCACCCTGAGATTCTCTTGGAGCGTCTTGACCCTTCACCCGATGGCGACTTTCAGTCAGCCATCGCTATCTACGAAGCATACAAAGACATTACGCCCCTATTTGCCCAACAAGACGACCTCTGGGTATATCTTACCCATGTTGACCTTTTTGACTATGTCAAGAAAAGATGGCCAATTAAAACAGGTAAAGAGGTGCCCTTGACGAAGCAATGTGAGTTCATTTCTGATCACTGGTTTAGGCACCATGAACGTTTTTTCAGAACAACCTTTGCTGGCTTATGGTGGAGCATTAAGCTTTCTGTTGATGAAAAAAGAGATAATCAATATGAACTCTCGGAAGTATTATTTAGAAATCAAGAATTCCGAACAAATAGCTTCGGTGAGTTGCCATTGATAAGACATCGTGAGGCAATGATTGGAATTTTGGAATTTCTCAAAGAAAACGAGTTTCTATTTGAATCTGGTTTTAATGCTAAAGGACGTTATATCCGGCATCTGTTTAATATTATCGGTGGTTTCAAAAATATCACATCTCTTGATCGAGGTTTTTTCAAGGATGTTCTATACAGAAATCTCGATAAAATAATTGCAACTCATGATGTCAATGAGGTTAGGGCTGGTTCAGATATTTTTGATCAGATTAATTGATTATGGCAAAAGAATATACAGTATTAGATCTGTTTTGTGGCTGTGGCGGGATAAGTTGCGGATACAAACTGGCTGGGTTCAAGATAATAGGAGGCATTGATTTCAATCAAGATGCCGTCAATACTTTTGCTTGTAATTTTAAGAACGCTAAGGTTCATTGCGCTGATATTACATCAATTTCAGACGAAAGTATTATCGAGGACTATAGCGGTGTTGACGTGATCGTTGGTGGCCCTCCTTGCCAGGGTTTTTCTACAGCTAACAGATGGCAAAAAGAAATTGATGACCCTCGCAATAAGCTCTTTTTTGAGTATATCAGATTCGTCAAATTACTTAAACCGAAAGTAATTATGATCGAGAACGTACGAGGCCTTCTTACAAGAGATAACGGTTATGCGAAGGAACGCATAGAAACAATTCTGTCTAAAGAAGGTTACGTTTTAAATATGGCAGTATTGGATGCATCTGATTATGGCGTGCCACAAAACCGAAAGAGAGCTATCATTATTGGCATCCGTAAGGATTTCTGTTCTACAAGTTTTGATTTCGATTCATTAAAAACGAGCCCCAAGGTAACTGTTGAAGACGCAATAGGTGAACTATATGAATTTGAAAAAGTCGAAGATACATCGACAATCAGATTCACATTTAAACCAATAACTCCATATAGGCGATTTTTGCGGTCGAAGGACAACCTTCTTTATGATCATGAAGCAAGATATCCTGCGCCAATTGTCCAAGAGCGGATTAGTCATGTACCCCAAGGAGGCAACTGGTCTGACGTGCCCGATAATCTTTGGCCAAATAATAGAAAAAATCGCCATTCTTCAGCATACAAACGTCTTGATCCAAACACTCAATCATGTACGATTGATACCGGTAACGCTCATAGTAACTATTTTCATCCGCTGTACAATAGGATTCCTTCAATTCGTGAATCCGCAAGAATTCAATCTTTTCCTGATGAATTTGTTTTTACTGGACCACGAGGAAGCAAATATAAGCAAGTTGGAAATGCAGTGCCCCCACTGCTCGCTAAAGCCATAGCGGATCAAATAAAAATAATATTACAACAATGAAGATAATTGATCTCTTTTGTGGCATTGGAGGATTGAGCCTTGGTTTTGAACAATCAGGGTTTGAGGTCGTTTCTGCCATTGATATGTGGAAAGATGCAATAGTCACGTTCAACCATAATAGGAAATCTCCTGTAGGAAAGGTTGAAACTGTTGAGATGTTTAATCAAACTGAACTTATGGAATTAACCTCTCATCATCATATATCGGGTATCATTGGTGGCCCCCCATGCCAAGGCTTTAGCACTGTGGGCCGCCGAGTTGTTGATGACCCTAGAAATAAAATGTATCTTGAGTTTTTCAAAGCGGTTAAAATTGCCCAACCTGACTTTTTTGTTATAGAGAATGTCAAAGGTATGTTGACGCTTAATAAAGGTGCATTTGTATCTGATTTAATAGATCGATTTGGGGAGAATGGACTTGGCTATACCATTTCATACCAACTGCTCAATGCTGCTGATTATGGTATTCCACAGAATCGCTTCAGGGTGTTTTTTGTTGGTATCAAAGGGAAAAGATTTGAGTTTCCCCAGCCTTTTTCTTATACTCTAACTGCAAAAGATGGCATTAGTGATTTAGAAGGATCAACTAATGAACAGTATGGCTCATCCCCTCAAAATGATTACCAAGCTAAACTGAGAGGGCAATGTAAGCATCCAGTAAACCAAGACTATACAAGCCATACTGAGCAAACAGTTTCGATTATAAGTATGATTCCGGACGGGGGAAATATTAAAAGTTTGCCTCCCGAATATTGGCAAATCAGAAAATACAATAAGGCATTTGAACGCATGGGCACTTTCAAGCCTTCAAACACTATTGACACTGGCCACAGAAATTATTTCCATTATTCTGAGCCCAGAATACCGACGGTCAGAGAGTCCGCTCGATTACAATCATTTCCAGATGATTTTGAAATAATCGGCACTAGAGGTAGTCAATATAAACAGGTTGGAAATGCTGTTCCTCCAATGCTCGCAAATATTTTGGCTGAACAAATAAAGAGAACACTATATGAAAATTAGTCTATCAGTTGATTCGTATAAGGGCGTCGATGGTAGTAGCCTGTCGCCGATTCGTTGCTCACAAATAGTAAGCATTTATGAAATGCTTGAATCTATGGGGGGCCAGATTATTACATATGTAGGTCTTCAAGAAGCAGCAGAAAACAAGCATCTTTTTGGAAAAGCAAATGCGAAAAGCGCAGTGCGCACCTTTTTCCCTCTACTTAAGAAGTTGGGCTTTGTAGATTACGAAGGGGCGTTTGCGGCAAATAAGTGTTTTACTGAAACAGGCACTAAGTTTGTGTTAGCATCACGAGCCCTGTCTTTTGTTGATGATAATACTCCAAATAAAGATGAGATTATTTCAACTCTTGAAACAATCAAATCTGACTCTATTAAATTGGGGCTAATCAACATGAATGCTAATCCCGAATATGATGAACATAATATTTGGATAGTTTTGCAACTATTTAAAGAGTTTGGCATGATTGACTGGAACGAGTTTCTTTATGCTCTTCACTGCAAAGAAAAAGGCAAAAACTTAGAGGATGCAATTAAAGACATTCATGACAACAAGGCTTTGATTGACGAGTATGAATATACCAATGATAAAGATGAACCGCTCCCCAATACTTGCTATTCCTACATTCGTAGTTTATTGATAGAGGCCGGCTTGATAACAAATATCAGTCCTCGTAATTCCAAGGTAACCAAAGAGGCTCAATTATTCTTTTCTCAAATTAGTTTATAGTGATATGGGTGTTTATGATTCAAAAATAAAGCAAGATGTTGAGAAACTCAACAAATTGTTGTCTAATATTAATAGAAATGATTTCAAGAGCGAGGATCCATTACAAGTAATCTATTTTGGAGCCCCAGGAACATCGAAGTCAACAACGGTTAAAAGAAAGGTGGGTAATGCTACACAACATCGCATCACATTCCATCCTGATACTGATTATTCCAATTTTGTCGGTTGCTACAAGCCGACAAAAGAAGAAGGTAGCGATGAGATCACCTACGAGTTTGTCGAGCAAGTTTTCGTCAAGGCATACGTAGATGCCTGGAAGAAACTATATGATGACAACGAGAAGCAGAAAGAGGTATACCTCATCATCGAGGAAATCAATCGTGGCAACTGCGCCCAGATTTTCGGCGACTTGTTCCAATTGCTCGACCGCGATGATGACGGCTATAGTGACTACACGATTGAGCCCGACAGCGATCTGCAACGCCACTTGGCAAAATTATTCAGAGGCACGAATATTCCTGAGAAGATCCGTGACGGTGTGGAAATGCAGTTGCCGCCGAATCTGCTGATTTGGGCTACGATGAATACCAGCGACCAGTCACTCTTTCCGATTGATAGTGCCTTCAAGCGTCGCTGGGAGTGGAAATACCTGCCCATCAAGAATGACCAGAAGGGGCATGTGATACGTGTCGATGGACAACGCGCCTACGACTGGTGGCTATTCCTCGAAGCCATCAATACCCGAATCGAGAAACTCACCGAGCTAGAGGACAAACAGTTGGGTTACTGGTTTGCCAAGCCCAACAAAGACAAGGAAATCTCAGTGGAGCGTTTCGTCTCGAAAGTTGTGTTCTACCTGTGGAACGATGTGTTCAAGGACTATGGGAGTGACGGCAACTCACCCTTCAACATAAAGCAGGGTGAAGACAAGAGACTGAAACTCAAGTTTACCTCGTTCTTCGACCCCGAGGGAGAGGCTCTGCCTGATGTAGTTGCTGCCTTCATAGAAGCTCTGGGCGTGAAACCCAACGAGGGCGCTGCCGCTCCTCTGTCAAACGACGAGCCGTCCACCGAACCAGATGGTAGCGAAGAGCAGCAAGCCATGGTCATTGAGGAACCAACATTGGAATTCAGCAACGAGCAACTGGTTACGACCGATGTTTCCGATGACGTTGACGACGATGACGTTGACAATGATCAAGGAAACGGCGGTGGACTGTTTGAGCAATTATATCCTGATAAGAAATGAAACTGATAGTAGAAGGATATCCCTACTCGCCGCTAGACGTTGAACGTGTTCTGCAAGGCATTGATGCCCCGCAGAACAAGGACGGCTTTGTGCGCGTGAACTATGTAGGCTACTTCTACAACAAACGCTTGAACGACTGCGTTTTCTTTCTGCCCAAGGTCGTCATCGACGAGAATCACCAACTACTGGGTCGCTATACACCCGAGGAACTGATTGACGTGGAGCGTTGCAAACGCATGCGCCGAGAAGACCGTGACTTTATTTATGGCCTGTCGGTGTGGATCTATCGTGCCATTCGCCAGTTCCAACGACTGAACGAGGATAGCGAAATCGTGTATGTCAACACCTACTCAAGGCTTGACGGGTCAAGCAACCGTGTCAACAACACGCTGCTCGACGTGATCCTGTCGCTTATTAGGTTCAACAATGAAAACCACGACTTCTTCATGTTTATCATGAAGAACATCCATAGCGGCTATAACAAGATCAACTGGACGAAGACTATCTCCCGCAACCAAGCGATGCTGCAACACGGGCGTCCCATCTATGTGGAATTGGTGAACAAAAAGAAGCAGATTAACTTCGACGAGGAACTGCTCATCATCTACTACTCGGTGCTCAACCACATCCAGGAGCGATATGGCTTCCGCACCGACATTGATGGCAACTACGAGCTAATCACCGGCAACGAGTTCAAGCGGTGGCTCAATGGCTACGGCAAACTGCGCCTGCGTCAAATCAAGTACAAGTATTTCAGTGACAAGGCGCTTGCCTTGTGGAAGCACTGCTATGCCTTCTTTGACCTGGCACAGCTCATAAACTCGTCACGTCAGCAGAGTGATTACATGCTAGTCAAGAATTTCAACATCGTGTTCGAAGCCATCATTGACAACCTACTTAGCGACGAGGAACTCAACCAAAGCTACCTGAAGAACCAACCTGACGGCAAACTGGTTGACCACATCTATGCCTACGACGGACTGATCAATGATAACGAGCGCATCTTCTACATCGGCGATAGCAAGTACTACAAACTGGGTGAGGCCATCGGGCCCAACTCGGTGTATAAGCAGTACACCTATGCCCGCAACGTTATCCAGTATAACCTGAAACTCTTCTTGCGTGACGAGAAAGACGAGTTCGGGCGCGGCAAGGGAGCTGGAACTGAGTACCTGATTTACCGCGACCCAGATACAGAGGGTTACAACATCACACCCAACTTCTTCATCAGCGCAAGGCTGAACCAAGAGTACAATTACAATGATCCGGAACTGAGGTTCGTCGGTGATGAGAAGCCCATTAAGCATTTCGAAAATCGGTTGTTCGACCGCGACACGCTATTGCTTCAACGTTACGATGTGAACTTCCTTTTCGTCGTTGCACTCTATGCAGGCGACAACGACTATGCCAAGGGCGAATTCAAGAAGTTTGCCCAACGCAAATTTAGGGAAGAAATCATCAAGTATCTCGAGAATCATTATCAGTTCTTCTCCCTACAGAAGCGGCCAGATAACACTGAACCGCTTCAAGCGGTCATCAATAGCCATTTCAGAGACATCATTGGCAGAACCTTCCGTCCTTACAGTAACAACGACATCCTGTATGTCTCATGCGAGACTAAGGAGAGGTATCGTGATGAGAACTTGGCGCTATTGTCGAAGCTGAGCGATGACTTCATCATCCGCGACTATAAGCTCGGTACCGATCCAAGAGATTCGATCAATCACTTCACCCATATATTTGGTTTGGCCAGCAAACAAGAAAGCGGAGAAACTAAACCCCGCAAATTCACATTTGAAGATTTCGCAGATGAGACAATCCTTATTGGTGGCTACCGCTCCGAGAAAAATCAATTGCAGTGGATCCTTGAACACAAGGATTATAACGTGCGTGCTAGTGTTACCCGTCGAGGCAATATCGGGCGAATCCGCGAAAAGGCAGTTTCGGCCCGTGTGCTCGTGTTGTATAACATAAATGCACCTAAAGAAAAGCCTATTGTATTCTTGCTGTCTGGACACCGATATGTCAAGGCTTCGACGATGCTTAAGATGGGTTACGATACACCAGAAGGCAATTATCTGCTTTACAACTTGGTGACAGAACTTCAGTTTGAATCATTTGAAGTTCTCAAGGTGATCAATTACGCACGCATTGAAGAAATGGAGCGTCGTCGCAAGCGCCATTTAGACCTTTCAGAAGGATGGGAAGACAAATGGTACGGTACGCCTCTTTTCTATAAAGGCAGTGAGCTGATTCACATACTCGCTGGACACGTTGTTACCAAGTCGGTAGCCAATGAGCCGGAACCGCAGTTCCTTATAAAGGAAGACGAACTCGAACCACCTGCAAACAAGGACCGTGCTGACGTAACATCACCCGTGACAGAATCCGAATCGGCGATTGCCGCTGAGCCGCCAGTGACGAGCGAGCAGACAACCGCCGAAGTGCCACAGGTTGAGGGTATTTGGCGGGCCTTCAAGAGCGTGCAGTTCCGCAAGCGATATGAGAAACGCTTGATTGATAGTGGCGAGCGCAAGTCGCAAGCCGTGTTCAAGATGCAACACTTCTATAACAAGGTGAAGGATGCGGATCAAGGCGGCATCTTCCATCGCAGGTTGAACGAATGCATGACCTTTGATGAGATGCACACCATCCTCACCGATCTGTTTGATGCGTGGCGAAACAACCTAAAATATCCGTGGGTGCGCGACTTGTTCTTCAATTACTTGAAATACCTGCGTGAATTGTATCTCGCCAACGGCAACCTTGATGATTCGAAAGAGAAGAATCTCACCAAGTCAAGCAAAATACAGTTGACCTACCGCAATGGAACCGTTGAGCAGCTCAACCCCTTGGCCGCTTTGCTGAAAGTCGTGCTTATGGTCGGACCCGACAAAGTGTCACAGATGAACCTACGCATCCACGATGACAAACTTCTCATGAAGTACAAGCCTTTTAACGACAAGTATTATAAGCAGATTAAGGAAAACTGGTGGATTTTGACTAAAGGAACGCCGAAGGCGAAATACCAAACTCTTTACTCTATACTCCTGCGATACAGCAGCCTGGGGATAAAGATAAAGTTGATATAATATGAATAAACCGACGCTTCAAGAAATAGAAGAAGCCATCCGTACCCTTGCATCAGCTGGCATGCTGCTCAATGCCGAGCAGACTATTGCTGTCAACCGTGTGCGCCAGGAAATGGAACAACTAGCAGAGGAAGAAAACTTCACCACTGAAGGTCAACTTCGTCAGCAACATGAATTGCAGTGCCGTCAAGTTCAAGAAGATCGACAAGGCAAACATGAAAGGGAGTCGGCAGAGGAGACAATATATACCCGAGTTCGGGATAAGATTGGTCAAAAAATCGACAATTGAGCCGACTGTTCAAGGTAAAAACCCCTGATAGCAGTCGGTTTGTTGTCAAAGAAGCAATAGGCACCCAATGCAGCGGTGAGATTCATGATGAAGTTGTG
>JAEEGL016133370.1_pt1 | contig 14255 bp, 13 predicted proteins | sample 9134231 | NCBI WGS metagenome assembly JAEEGL01 (sample SAMN16246548, study PRJNA631951) | gut metagenome | biome: gut microbiome; feature: rumen; material: fiber-attached | host: Bos | place: Iran: Karaj | collected 2018-10 | reverse complement strand
TCTTTCCAGACGGGACAAGGGCTACGCGCCCTTGACTGGCGGCAGCGTTCCGCTGCACCAAATGACCGTAACACGGTAATTGAATAGAAAGCATCTTTTTTGACAGTCTGAGCGGCTGCGGGCAGCCTTGCTGTCCCGCAGCCGCTGTGAACCATTTTTTAAGGAGCAGAAAAATGTCAAAAGCGAACTGTATTAACGGTACCGTCCCGCTCGGGAATACGGAAATGCACTATGCGCGTTTCGGCAGCGGCGATAAGACCGCTGTATTGCTGCCCGGGCTGTCCGACGGTCTCGCTACCGTCGAGGGCAAGGCCGCGTTGCTTGCAAAACCGTATAAGCCGTTTCTCGGGGAATACACCATATATATGTTCAGCCGCAAGGATGTAATGCCCGAGGGTTACACGATAGCGGATATGGCGGACGATCAGGCGACCGCAATGAAAGCTCTCGGCATTGAGGGGGCGTATGTGCTCGGTGTGTCGCAGGGCGGGATGATATCGCAGTTCCTTGCCGCGCAGCATCCGGAGTGTGTCCGTGCGCTGGTACTGGCAGTCACCGCTCCATATCCTAATGAAGTGGTGCGGGCGGCAGTCGTAAGCTGGATAGAAATGGCACATCGGCGCGACCATAAGAGGCTCATGATAGACACGGCCGAGAAAAGCTATTCCGACGCGTATCTCAGAAAGCACCGCGCTCTGCTGCCGCTGCTCGGGCTTGTCGGAAGGCAGAAGTCATACGACCGTTTTTTAAAGAATGCGAACGCTATCCTTGCATCCGACGCGCGCCCGGTGCTTAAAAGCATCACCAGCCCGACGCTTATAATAGGCGGGGATGCCGACAAGACGGTCGGTACCGCCGCGGCAGGGGAACTCCACGAGATGATCGCTGGCAGTGAGCTGTACATTTACAAAGGTCTCGGTCATGCCGCCTACGAGGAAGCGAAGGATTTCAACGGGCGGGTATTCGGATTTTTCAGCCTGTGTGCGGGAAAGTGATATTTCACGAATGGTATGTACGTCTGCGATCGCAAAATGGTCGTGGCAACCAGTTACAATAACAGTGAAGAGATAACAGTTCAGCGGAAGCCCCATAGTAAGCATTCATCCGTGCCATGCCTGCCCTGAACATCATTCCCGCTGCGAGCGATCCCGGAAGCCGGCACTCTGACCCTCAAAGAAGCCGGCACTCTGACCCTCAAAGAAAACACTTGACTTTAAATACATACTGTGCTATAATAAACTTGCAGTTAGCAACAGGCAACTGCATGGTAAAGCAGGTGAAGATATGCTGATAACAATTTTTTGACCTGTTCCTGTTGTGTCATTCGGGCTTTTTCCCGCACTATTACCCGGAAGTCAAGGAAACAGTCGGCCCGCACCTTTCTGGCTACAACCGGAAAACACATCTTCTGCACATTATCGTATTCACTGCGTTATCTGCGGGGCTCGCGCTGTTGTGCGGGCTGTTCGTGACTTAAGGAACGGAGATGAATAATTTATGAACGAGATCATACAGGGCGTTCTTATCCCTTTTCTCGGAACATCGCTCGGTGCTGCGTGCGTATTTCTTATGAAAAAGCAGCTCGGCGTGTCGGCGCAGCGCATACTCACAGGTTTTGCGGCGGGAGTTATGACCGCGGCAAGCGTCTGGAGCCTGCTTATTCCTGCGATTGAGCAAAGCTCCGAAACTATGGGAAGGCTTGCATTTCTGCCCGCATCGATTGGTTTTCTGCTCGGTATCGCGTTTCTGCTGCTGCTCGACAGACTTATTCCTCATCTTCACATGAACAGCGACAAGGCGGAGGGTATCAGATCAAAGCTCCCGAAAAACATCATGATGCTGCTCGCGGTGACGCTTCACAACATACCCGAGGGAATGGCGGTAGGAGTTGTATATGCGGGATTTCTCTACGGCAGCGGAATGTCGGCATCGGGTGCATTAGCGCTGGCGCTCGGGATCGCGATTCAGAATTTTCCCGAGGGTGCTATCATCTCAATGCCGCTCAAAGCCGAGGGAATGAGCAAGCCTAAAGCATTTGCGGCAGGTGTTGTTTCCGGCGCTGTCGAGCCGATAGCGGCACTGGTGACTATCGCGGCGGCAGGCTTTATAATCCCCGCTATGCCGTATCTGCTGAGCTTCGCGGCGGGAGCGATGATCTACGTCGTGGTCGAGGAACTTATTCCCGAGATGTCAGCGGGCGATCATTCAAACATCGGTACCGTTTCATTCGCGGCGGGCTTTGCGGCAATGATGATACTTGATGTGGCGCTGGGGTGAAGAGGCTGTAGATATGGAAAAGACAGTAAACAGAGCAATGATCCGCTATTTAAAAAAACACTTTCCGACCGAATGGAAAGCGATAGTAAAGCGTATGAAGGAGCTTCGTCCCGGGCTTGCGGCAAAGGCTCCCGATATCGGAGGCAAAGAGAACATCCTTGCAAATAATATTGATATGTTCATTCTTTTTATAGCTTATTATGAGGCTTCCGACCGCAGAATGAACGGCGATGCGATCGACGAGATAATCGACGATCTTTACCTTCGCCACAGATTCCTCGGTGTATTCCTGAATGCCAATCACAAGCGGTTATTCTCTTTCTTCAAAAAGAAGCTTTACAGGAATTATCGTGAATACGCCGCACTCGTGAAAGAAAAACAGGCTCACGGCGAATGGCGCCGGACCTGGGGGATGATAGTTGACCCGAACAACGACAGCGAGTCTTTCAGTTTCACACTTGTGGGATGCCCGCTCGTTGAATATGCCGGGAAATATGGATACATGGAACTTATGCCGCATATGTGCGGACTTGATCACGCATACGCCAAGCTGATGCACACAAAGCTTATAAGGACGCACACGGTCGCTGCCGGTGCGGACTCCTGCGATTACAGGTATGTTCCCGACAAGAGTGAGACAGCCAGAAACTATACCGGAAAAACGATCTGACTTATTTTTCAAAATAATTCCCAAAATAATCCCATATAACGAGAGACGGATGTACCGGCACTACCGTCTTTTTGTTTTATTTACCGAATTCGTGTACGGTCATGCTGTTTCTTTTTGTTATCAATTGTTTTTGTCATTGATCTCGCTTATCCACCTGCATATCGTATCGAGGGCGAGCTTTCCGTTGCCGACGTTGCAATGGTTCTGCGCATTTTCCTTGTCGGTGAAAAGGCGGAATGTAAGACTTCTGACATTCGTGAGCATATTTATCTCACGTCCGATGAGCCGGTAGTCTATGAAGTGGTCTTCGTTCGCACCGAGGATAAGTACATCCTGTGTTATTCTGTCCGCAACAGGCGCAAGATCGTAGAGCTTCAGTTTCTTAGCGTAGCTGTACGCGTCCTTGGCTTCATAAGCGTAACAGCCGTGCTTTATTCCCCAGTCGATTATCGGTGACCTTTTCGCTTTTTTCGCGAAAACGAGGTTGAGCAGCGGACGGGCATGGAGTTTCATAAGGGTGTGGAACGCGCGCTGCGTGGACTGCGGCTGCATACTTACCAGAATGTCCTGACAACACGGAAACACCGACCATGCAACGACCTTTGTTATCCGCTTGTCGAACGCCGCTGCTCTCGGCGCAAGATACCCTCCGAGTGAGATACCGACTATCGTTATATCCGAAAGGCCGAAGTGATCAAGCACAGCCCTGACCGGCTTTTCCCATTCGTGGGTGAAGTGCATACCTTGTGTGCGCATTACTCCGCCCTGTCCGGGGCCCTCAAAAAGATACACTTCAAACCCTTTTTCCTGCAGATAAAGCAGCGAGAACAAAAATTCCTCAAAATAGCTGTCGTTACCGCCGTGTATCAGTATTTTTCCCTTGCATTCTCCCGACGGCTTAACGTGCATGACAGGCAGCTTCACATTCTCGTACGGTACATCAGACCGCTCGATACGAGCATTCTTTTCCTCGAAGTAATCTGCATAATACTCGTAAAAAAGCTTCGTTGCAAGATCGTAGTATTTTCGTTTGTCAGGGTCTCCGTCGTACATGAAAAACTCGCTCATCCGGTAGTAAGCGATAGCATTTCCTGTGCGTTCCTCACACATCGCTGTGTCTCCGAGCCGTATAAGCTCGCGCTTCCAGTCTGCACTCGTTTTTATTCTCGAGGCGACAGGCACGACATCTTCCGGCCTGCCGCCGTCCCAATTGATCACGCGGTTGAGCTGATAGTCGAAGTTTCTATCGTCGCTCAGTCTGTAAACGCCCGTTTTAAGAACTATGGGCTGAGTCACATCATATTTTTTCATATACTTTCCTCTCCTTGATATGTAAAACTGCTGTGCAGTAAGCGTTTGCTAACTATATTATAATAGCACATGATGTCCGAAATGTCAATAAAAAAATTTTTCGGAAAACCCTTGACATTATCGGATTTTAGTGATATAATTTATACAAGTTAGCAGGCGCTAACTTGATAGAGGTGATATAAATGTCAAAAGAAGAATATTACAGTTTTAATCGAAAACTCGCATTCCATACGGCTCCGACGCTGATGGGAATAAAGTGTGCGAGCCTTATAGCACTGTCCTGTTCTGAGTTTGACATCAGCGTTCATCTTGCTATTTTCAATCGCCGCGCGTCCGAAAGAAGCCTGAAGATACGCATAATGCACCTGTGTGATACGCGCTGTGTGCTGCTCGTTTACAACGAGAGAAAGCTGTATGCGAGATTGTGTGAACCCGAGACCGCAGCGATGCTGAGGGCTGAAGGCTATGATATAAACGACGGACCCGAAGCTATGCTCGCGCGACTGTCCGAGCGAATGGGAGAATGCACGTTCCCGCACGAGATCGGGCTGTTCCTTGATTACCCCGCCGAAGATGTGAAGGGCTTTATCGCAAACAACGGGTGCAACTACAAGCTCTGCGGATGCTGGAAAGTCTATGGTTCCGAAGAACGCGCAAAACGGACATTTGCAAATTACGAAAAGTGCAGAAGATTTCTGTGCAATAAACTTAACGAGGGCTGCGACATTTACCGCGCTCTCAGAATATCATAATATCAGGAGGTCATTATATGGCAGCAGCAGTTATTTATTGGAGCGGCACGGGCAATACCGAGGCTATGGCCAAAGCGGTAGCACAGGGTGCCGGAGTCGAGGCTGTAAGCGTTACCGATTTTGGCGGAAATATCGCAGACTTCGATGCTCTCGCTCTGGGTAGCCCCGCAATGGGTGATGAAGTTCTCGAAGAATCTGAGTTCGAGCCTTTCTTCGCAGGCATTGAAGATAAGATCGGCGGCAAGAAGGTCGTGCTTTTCGGTTCGTATGACTGGGGCGACGGACAGTTCATGAGAACATGGGAAGACCGCGTCAGAGCCGCAGGAGCTGTGATCATAAACGACGCGGGATATATCGTTAATCTCGAGCCGAATGAAACGGACCTTGCCGAGCTTCGTAAGCTTGGTGAAGCCCTTGTGAGTTGAATTATGAGCGTAGTAGTTGTAGGTGGCAATGACCGCATGGCGACGAAATACAAGGAGATATGCAGCAGCTATAACTGCAAATCAAAGGTGTTTACACAGATGCCCGCGGATTTTGAGAACAAACTCGGAAGTCCCGATCTTGTCGTCTTGTTCACAAATACCTGTTCGCACAAAATGGCACACAAGGTCGATCAGAAAGCGCAGAAGCAGAGTTTTCACGTTGCAAAAATACACAATGCGAGCGCAAACGCGCTGAAGACTGTGCTTGAACAATTCTGTATCAATTAGCAGTTACCGGAAGGTTTCATAAAGAAACCAACATTTCTCTCCATTTTCAAACATCCCCGTTGAACGCAGTAGTTCAGCGGGGATATTTGTTTTTGGTCATTTTATTTTTTAAAATTCGGGCAGCGATATGATGCTATTTCTGTATTTAAGCTTTGCTGTCTTCTCAATGCTTTCCGCCGTATTGCAATCGTAATTCAGCACCGATGTCAGTGCAGTTCTGAACGAGCGTCGAAATATCATCCGCATTCCGCTCGCTGCGCCGGAATACTTTTACATCAGTTCACCTTGCATTCATCATCTTTTTTCAGATAATTTCTCATGCTTGCTGTCCCGATCAGTACGGTCGAGGAATTGTGCAGCAGTGCAGAAGTCGCCGGCGGTATCACACCTGCGACACCAAGCACGATAAGCGCGAGATTGAATCCGATTATCGTGCGGTAGTTGAAGCTTATACGTTTCATCAGAGCCGTGCTTATCTTCCGAAGCGTCAGCAGGCAGTACAGATCATCGGCGGAAATGGTGATGTCGGCTATCTCCCGCGCTATAGCTGCGCCGGTGCTTATAGCTATCCCCGCGTCGGCTTCGGACAGAGCAGGCGAATCGTTCACGCCGTCGCCTATCATTATCACTCTGCGTCCTGCCTCGTGCTCACGTCTTATGAACGCTGCCTTATCTTCGGGAAGAACTTCGTAATAAAACTCGTCAACTCCGACAGCAGCCGCAACTGCTTCTGCCGTACGCTTGCTGTCTCCGGTCATCATAACGGTCCTTTTTATGCCCAGTTTTCTCAAACCAGCAACTATATCCGCAGCTTCATCACGCAGCGGATCTTCTATGCAGATAACAGCCGTGAGGACTCCGCCGACCGCGAGATACAGATGTGAATACTCGCCCGGGAGCGTTTCAAGCTTGTACTCCTCGCCGTCGGGTATCTTCACGCCCTCGTCCTCGAACACGAAATGATAGCTGCCGATAACGGCTTTCTCACCGTCGATCGAGCTGGAGATACCATGCGCCACAACATACTGCACCGCCGAATGTTTTTCTTCGTGCAGCAGTCCGCGCTTTGCTGCCTCGTTCACTACCGCGTTGGCTATCGAGTGCGGGTAATGCTCTTCAAGACAGGCCGCCAGCCGCAGACATTCGTCTTCATCATTATCGCCGAATGTCACGATCTTCGCAACTCTCGGCTCAGCGCGGGTCAGCGTACCGGTCTTGTCGAAAACTATCGTGTCCGCTTCCGCGACAGCTTCGAGAAATTTCCCACCCTTGACGGTGATGCCGTAACTGCTGCATTCCCGCATAGCCGCGATCACTGATATGGGCATTGCGAGCTTTAGCGCGCACGAGAAATCGACCATAAGTATCGACAGCGCCTTTGTGGTGTTTCGCGTCAGCAGATATGTCAGCAGTGTTCCGCCGAGGCTGTACGGAACGAGCTTGTCTGCGAGCCGTGAAGCCTTGCTTTCGGCGTTGGATTTGAGCTTTTCCGACTCCTCGATCATCCTGACTATACGGTCGTATTTGCCGCTTCCCGAGGTCTTGTCAACGCGCACGGTGATGCTTCCGTCCTCGACCACGGTACCCGCGTAAACGTAGCTGCCCAGCTTCTTGTGAACGGGCATAGATTCTCCCGTCATAGATGCCTGATTGACTTCGGCTTCCCCTGCGTTGACAACGCCGTCGAGCGGGATCATGCTGCCCGTGCGGACGGATATTTCTGAACCTGCTACAACTGTGTTTATCGGAACGAGAACCTCCGTTCCGTCCTTTATCAGCCACACTTTATCGACGCCGAGCGACATTGTACGGGCAAGATCATCAACGGACTTTTTGTGCGTCCAGTCCTCTAAAAGCTCGCCCAGGCTCAGCAGGAACATCACAGATGCGGCAGTCTTTCTGTCGCCGCGCAGAAGTGAGACAACTATCGCTGTCGCGTCAAGTATCTCGACGCGCATCTCACGTTTCACGATACATTTCAGCGCTTCTACGACATATTTCAGAGACTTTATCACCGCGATCGCAAAGCGTATTTTATTGGGCAGGAACAGCATCGAAAACGCCTTTTTCGCAAGCAGGAAAATCAGTCTGTCCTCGAACTTTCTGTCAAGTTCTCTGCCCGTATGCTCCGGAACAAGCGCGGTTATTTTCGCGTCGATGAAAGTGAATCTCGCGAGCGCGGAAACGACATCGCACCTGCCGCCGCGGTAAAATATCACGGCATCACCGGTGCGGTCATACACCTTAACGTCACGGACAAACGGCTTCGAGCGCAGGTAGTATTCGACGATATCCGCCTGCCTGAGCGTCATTCTGCCGCTTCCGATATGTACCCTCATCCGTCCGTTCGATTCATGAAGAATGCTGCATTTCATCCCTCAGCCGTCTCCGTTTCATCAGCGGGATTTTCGCTCTCGTCTTCGATAGTTTCTCCACAGACACAGTTATCACGCTTTTCGTTGATGTCACGTGCATCGGCAAGAATGTCACCGCAGCCTTCGCGTATCTCGTCCGCCTTTGTCATAATGCAGTCCTTCGCGCGTATCACCGCCGCAGTCGTGTGCGCATACACCTTTCTTGCTTCCTTTGAGCCGAGGATCTTAACTCCCGCTGTTCCGATAAGAAAGCCTCCCGCAAGCAACGCAATGTTTTTTAATGTACTCATTTTTTATTCTTCCTTTCTGAATTTATTTTAATGCTCAAAGCATTATTTACGCTATCGCCCAGTTCTGTCCCTCACTTTGCAGTCTCGCCATCTGTGCAAAAATGCCGTTCTTGGCGAGCAGCTCGTCGGGTGTGCCTTGCTCGGCGACAACACCGTCGGACAGCACGACTATCTTGTTTGCGCCCGCGACAGTACGCATTCGGTGCGCGATTATAAGAACAGTCTTGTTTCTTATCAGTTCGGAGAGCGCCTGCTGTATAGCGGTCTCGTTCTCGACATCGAGTGATGCCGTTGCTTCATCGAGCAGTATCACCGGCGCGTCTTTCAGGAATGCACGCGCTATCGAGATTCGCTGGCGCTCGCCACCCGAAAGTTCGCTTCCGTTCTCGCCGATCATCGTGTTGTAGCCGTCGGGGAGCTTCGAGACAAACTCGTCGCAGTTTGCAAGCTTCGCTGCCCGTATAACTTCCTCGTCTGTTGCGTCCTTTTTGCCTATGCGGATGTTCTCCATGACCGTCTGATTGAACAGCGTGACATCCTGAAATACGATCGAATACGCAGAGAAAAGCGTCTCGGGATCAACTTTTGAAATATCCATACCGCCGAGAGTGATCTTTCCGCCGGTTATGTCCCAGAACCTTGCCGCGAGCCGTGAAACAGTAGTTTTACCGCCGCCCGAAGGTCCGATGAGCGCGGTGACTTCACCCTGCTTTGCGGTGAACGAGACATCTTTCAGCACCGCGGTATCATCCGAATAGGAGAACGAAACGTGGTCGAACTTTATGTCGTAGCCGCTGTTCGTCATCTTTTCGGCACCTGTCTGAATGTCGTGCGAGAGAACTTCGTCAAGACGTTCGCACTGTACCGTGCTTGCGATTATAGCCGCAAAATTCTGGAGAGTAATGTTCATCGGGTCGTAGAGCCTTGAAACGAGCATCAGGAACATGAAGAATGTCAGCAGCGTGATATCGCCGGATGCGAAAAGCGCTCCGCCCACAAGCGCGGTAGTGGCTATACCGACTTTCAGGATTATAGCGGCTGAATTGACGAATACCGCGAGTTTGAGTTCCGTGAAAAGTGCGTATTTTTCCACATTTTTTATCTTCACATCAAGTCCGCGCATATATCTGTCCTGTGCGTTGTTTGCGCGAAGATCGCGGACGTTTTCAAGCGCCTCCTGTATGCCGTCGGAGAGTTCCATTTTCACGCGGGTGTTTTTTCTCACAGCGTTTTTCTGTGCTTTCGAGGACGCGAATATCAGCAGAAACGATGCGGGTATGACCCAGAAGCTCGCAAGCACGATGCGCCAGTCGAAGAAGATGAACAGGCTTATCCCGACAAGTCCCGTTGAGATAAGTGCGCCGATAAGCTCGGGTATCCAGTGGCTCGAAGCTGTCTCGATCATCGCGCAGTCCGACATTATCGTGGTCGTGAGATCGGACAGGTCTTTCTTCCCGAAGAACGACAGCGGAAGCTTTCTCAGTCTCTCCGCAAGCGTGGTACGGCGCACGCCGCTTTCTCTGTACGTCGTTAAGAATGTTGCGTTGTACTGAATGAAGTTTGCTATCCATATCAGGATAAGTACGCCTATGGAACCGCCGATATAGATAGGCAGGCGTTCTGCTCTGAGCCCGCCGTCAAGCATATCGCTGATAAGCAGGTAAAGAATACCCGCAGTCATCATGAACGTGATATTGGTCACCGTGACGCTTATGCACGCCTTTATCATATCTTTTGCGCCGTCGCGTGACAGTGCGAATTTGTGCTGTAAATATTTTACCATTACGCAACCACCTTCCAATTGACTGAACGGGTGTATTCTTCAAACATCTGTGCATACACGCCGCCGCGCTCCATGAGCTCACTGTGAGTTCCGCTTTCCGTAACCGTTCCGTTCTGCATGACATAGATGCAGTCGGCGTTCTTCACTGTGCTCAGTCTGTGCGCTATCATTATCAGTGTCTTGCCTTTTGCGAGGACTTCAAACGCAGCCTGGACCTTTGTTTCGTTGTCGGGGTCTGCGAAAGCGGTAGCTTCGTCAAGTATGATTACAGGCGCATTTTTGAGTATCGCACGGGCTATGGAAATCCGCTGCTGTTCGCCGCCGGAAAGGTACACACCCTTTGTTCCGATTATCGTATTCACACCGTCCGGGAGCTTTTCGATAATGTCCCCGCACTGCGCTTTTTCGAGCGCGTCAAGAACTTCCGCTTCTGATGCGGAAGGCCTGCCGAGACGCACGTTTTCAAGTATCGACAATTTCAGCAGCCTGCTGTCCTGAAATACGAACGAGACTTGCTTCATAAGCTCGTCCTGCGGTATATTGCGGATATCCGCGCCGCCTATCTTTATCGAGCCTTCGGTCACATCGAAGAAACGTGCTATAAGCTCTGCGGTAGTTGTCTTTCCGCCGCCCGAGGGACCAACGAAAGCGACGTGTTCTCCGGCATTTATTCGCAGGCTCAGATCATGAACGGCATCGGAATTTGCATCTTTATAACGGTAGCAAACGCCTGTCAGCTCCACCGAATTGTCAGCGGGAGATTCGGCTTTCTCCGCGGCTTTCAACGGCTCGACGGAGAGAACACTGTCGATACGCTTGAGTGCGTCCTGCACCACCATCTCCTGCTCGCCGGAGTACGCGATCTTCGTCAGAGTTACCGTGAACAGCGGCGTTACGATTATGTAATACATAATGTTCAGGATGAGCTCATTTGTCATCCCGCCGCCCGAAAACAGATAAGCGGCAAGCACGATAAATGCGAACACCGCGTTGATACAGGTCATGAACGCAGCCATTTTCGGGCGCAGCATCAGCGTGTAATCCGTTGACCATTTCCCGTAGCCGTCTATTGCTTTTTTGAAACGTGTGAACGAATGTACCGACTGCCCGAACACCTTTACAACAGGGATACCGCGGACGTATTCGGTCGCTTCGCTGCTCATAGTATCGAGAGCGTTCTGGTACTCCGCCATTTTCTCCTGCATTCCTTTGCCCATCATAGTCATAAGGAACGCAAATCCGATCAGCGCGGGAATTACACATATCAGTCCTATCCGCCAGTCGAATATCAGAAGCAGCGCGGCAAGTCCTAACGGTGTAGCGGCAGCTACAGCCTTATCGGGGAGATTGTGCGCGATGAATGTTTCCGTCGCGGCGGTGGAATCATTTACGGTACGGCGTATCTTGCCTGTTCCGTCCTCGTCAAAAACTCCGAGCGGAAGCGTCATTATACGGCGCATGAGAGTACTTCTCATATTCGCCTGAACACGGAACGCCGCAATATGTGTACACATCAGCGCACCGATGTACACCAGCAGTGAACCGACTGTCCATGCTACCGCCGTCCACGCTATCGGAGTGATGCCCGCCGGATCTTCGCCCATTACGGCAATACGTATGATCCGCCAGATGTCATAAAACGGCACAAGCGCCATTAACGCGCTCACCGCGGCAAGTATCCGCCCGACGGTTATCAGGTGGCGATGCCCGCCCGCGTAGCCTTTGATGACCGACATACAGTTGAAATTCGGGTCTGTTTTCAAGATAATTTCCTCCTTTTCGGTTAGAATGCGCTAACCGCAACATATAATTATTTCTTTAATAATAATGCGTCAATGCGTCACAGGCGCTCCGCGAAAGTCTTCGTGCATCGGGAGCATTGACCACGCTGAAACCTTTATCCAAGTTGTCCGCCATTTATGTATCTGTAAGCGATTAGCTCCTGCTAACTGAATTATTATATCACTTTCAAGATGATATGTCAAGCGTTTATTGCGAAAAAAGTGTTGACTTTTCATTCTGAAATGAGATGTGAAAATGAAGATTTTGTTGTACGGCTGCGGAGTTATGGGCTCATATCTCAAACACGCCCTGTGCAGAGCGGGAAATGATGTGACTGTCTGTGCGCGGGGAAGGTCGTGAAAAATCCCCGGAAAATACTGGCTTTTTGGATGATATGGAGGGCCGGCTGTAATGCCATGCGGCGTTTATCCTGCCGATAGTTTATCTGAGCTGCAAGTGGGGCTGTGAACTTCGGGCTGCAACAAGGCAGAAAGTGAGCGACATAACCGCGCACTGTAATAATGCACAAGTTGCCGGCTGCTATACACTCTCTTGTTGATAAATCTGACGAATTTGAGATAAACTCATTGACAAACAAACCGAGTTAGCATATAATAACTGATGGAGTTAGGTGGAGCTAACGAAAGAGCGCTTTCGGGAATACGCAGTTGTTCCCGACAAAAAATGCCGTTCGGTTAGCGAAAACTAACACAATCCGAAAGCAGGAGGGAAATATGATGCCGCTTACAATAGCCGCAATAAACGAAAATCAGATAATAAAAAAGGTCGGGGGCTCGTCGGAGGTCAGGACACATCTCAAAAATCTGGGATTTGTTCCCGGCGGCACGGTAACGGTCATAAGTTCAATGTGCGGGAACCTTATCGTGTCGGTCAAGGATTCGAGAGTCGCGCTGAGCCGTGAGCTTGCCGCAAAAATAATGGTCTGAGGTGAAAGATATGAACTTGAGGGATGTAAAGATAGGCGATACAGTGACGGTCGTGAAGCTGCACGGCGAGGGCGCTGTCCGCCGCAGGATAATGGACATGGGACTGACCAAAGGCACCGATGTATTCGTGCGCAAGGTCGCACCGCTCGGAGATCCGATCGAGGTGACAGTGCGCGGCTACGAGCTTTCGATAAGAAAAGCCGATGCCGAAAATATAGAGGTTTCGGGAAAGTGAGGAAATCAAAATGAGCATTAAAATAGCCCTCGCGGGCAATCCGAACTGCGGCAAGACAACGCTGTTCAATGCGCTCACAGGCTCAAATCAGTTTGTCGGCAACTGGCCTGGCGTTACTGTCGAGAAAAAGGAGGGCAAGCTAAAAAAACACGACGATGTGACCGTCACCGACCTTCCCGGTATTTACTCGCTCTCGCCGTACACGCTTGAAGAAGTGGTAGCCAGAAACTACCTTATAGGTGAGCGTCCCGATGTCATTCTGAACATAATCGACGGAACGAACCTCGAACGGAATCTGTATCTGACAACGCAGCTCACCGAGCTTGGGATCCCGGTCGTTGCGGCAGTCAACATGACTGATATTCTCAAAAAGAACGGTGACGAGATCGATTTGACAAAACTGTCGGAAGCGATAGGCTGCAAGGCGTTTCCGATATCCGCGCTCAAAGGGGACGGCGTGCAGGAAGTTGCCGAGGCTGCGATAAAAGCGGCAAGCAGCGAAAAAACAGTCCCGAAGCACAGCTTTTCGGGAACAGTCGAACACGCGCTTGCGCACATCGAGGAAGCAGTTCTTCACGATATGCCCGAGGAGAGACAGCGCTGGTATGCGATAAAGCTGTTTGAGCGCGACGAGAAGGTCATCGAAAAGCTTGGCATACCGCAGGAGAAGCTCGCGCACATCGAAAATGACATAAAGGCGGCCGAGGATGAGCTTGACGACGACAGCGAATCTATCATCACCAACGAGCGCTACGAGTACATTTCGAGTGTTATAGGCAAATGCCAGAAGAAAAAGAACGCAGGAAAGCTCTCGGTCTCGGATAAGATAGACAAGGTCGTCACGAACCGCATACTCGGACTTCCGATATTCGGTGTGGTCATGTTCCTGATCTACTACATATCAATGGTGGCTGTAGGTCTGGGTGCGACCGACTGGGCGAACGACGGGCTGTTCGGCGACGGATATCACCTGTTCGGTATCGGTGACGGCGAGACTGCCGCAGCCGAAGAGGAATACGGTGACACGGACGCTATCATCGATGGTGCTCTTGCGAAGGCAGACGAACTTGGGATAGACATCTCCGAAGCCGGGGATGCGGAGGCGTACAGAACGATAGCG
>JAEEGL016075870.1_pt1 | contig 14255 bp, 8 predicted proteins | sample 9134231 | NCBI WGS metagenome assembly JAEEGL01 (sample SAMN16246548, study PRJNA631951) | gut metagenome | biome: gut microbiome; feature: rumen; material: fiber-attached | host: Bos | place: Iran: Karaj | collected 2018-10 | reverse complement strand
ACTCTGCAAGATTCTCTGCGAATTTTGCACGTACCATTGAAATACGCATGATCTCACTGGGCTTATCTGAGCAGAGCTCCTTTGTAACCGCAGTGTTGATCCACCTCTTCAGCTCCTTCTGCCCGAGCATTGCAGCCGCATGTCTTACGGATGTGATCTCGGAGTTGATTGTAAGGTGATTAACCATCTCAAGAAGTGAAATTACAAGAGCGGGGTCTTTTCCGATAACGTCAGCAGCATCCTGCAGATCAAAATCAGGATTGTTAACCACGTTCAAAAGCTCTATGTAGGTCACCTTCAAAGGTGCTACTGTCTTTTCTGATTCTTCAACGGGTACACGGAAGAAATTACCCTCGTAGAGATCATAAGCACCGTCAGATGCAAGTCTCTCATAATCTTCCTTGGTGTCCACACCTACAGCACAGAGCTTAATATCGGGATATGCTCTGTTGAAATAAATTCTGGCGCTGCGGATATTGATTTTCCTGTGATCCAAGAGAATATAATCACACATATCGAGAATAGGCTTATAGGTCTCAAACTGATTACCTGCAAGCTTACGGATTGCAATCTTATATCCCTGACCACGAAGATCCCATAATCTGGACAGATATGGCTCCTCCGGAAGGACGGAAGTATCAAGCAGTAACACTATGATATCCTTGGGAGCTTTGCATTGTTCTTCTATATTGGCAAAAAGTGAAATGTTGGTTATCTCAACAAATACTTCTTTTCCACCTGAAAGTACAGATGTCCCGATACTTTCAACAATATCGAGTCCAACAATATTGACAACATTATCGAGGAAACCAGTGCCCATGAGATGGGGATGCATAAGATGATTATCTCTTTGCGCAAAAACAGAATATGCGCAAACCTTCATTTCATCATCAAACAACGGAATAAGCGAAGCAAGCATTTCATTACTCCTTTCGAACAGTCTCGAATATCGTAAAAATATGTCTGTTAATTTATTATATCATCACAAAATAGTATAAACAATATAACGCTTGAAGAATTTGCTCAAAGAAAAAAACAGCCAACTAGGGCTGTTTAAAAATAATCCCGAGGATGCCGGTTCCGGTTATTTGACTCCTAGCAAACGCCAGGTGGGTTACCGCAGCCCTTTTCGCTGTCTTCCTCTCCCATAGCTTGTCTGCACATGTGCAGGGCCGGAGGCGTGACATTTGAAAATGCGATCTAGGTGTCCCGTTTAAAGTAACTGTAGGTTCAAATTAAACCGGAGTTGTCGAACATCTCAGGCGAGCTCAAGGCTCGATATAAACCACTCTCTGGTGGTTCTTTAATTACATTATAATTCATAGTATTCTGAAATCAATAGATTTTCCCTAAAAAATTCTTAATATTATATGAAGAAAAGCGCATGAAATCCACGTTTCAGGCGCTTTTTAAGTGAAATTTTATTTCGCTTATCCGTTAGTCTGTCTGCCACCTTCTCCCCATGGAAAAAGCTATGCATTTCAGGCTTTATAAGGCTTTTGTCTCTTCCTTTAACCACTCCTGAATTTCAGGCTCCTCGATAAGAGGAAGGAGTGTTTTGCAGACCAATTTATTGTACTCATTAATTGCCTTCACTTCTCTGGGCTGTAAGTACTTTTTGTCGATTGCATCACGGTCAAGAGGTACATAGGTCAGATGTCTGAACTCAAGGAACTGACCATCACTGTTCTTCTCACCGTTTACGACCTCAAGGATATTCTCGATTCTGATACCGTGCTTACCCTCGATATAAACACCGGGCTCATCAGACATTATCATGCCGACCTTAAGCGCAGCCTCATCCTCTGAGGATCTGGACTTCCATCTGATGCTGTGAGGTCCCTCATGAACGTTAAGCATATAGCCTATTCCATGACCTGTTCCGCACTTGTAATCAATGCCGATATTCCAGAGGGGCTGTCTTGCAAGGATATCAAGATTTCTACCATTGCAGCCCTCAAGGAAATGTGCATTTGCAAGCTGAAGCATTCCTACAGCTGTCAGTGTGTAGTGCTTCTTCTCATCATCAGTAAGGGGGCCTAAGGTTATTGTTCTTGTCACATCTGTGGTACCGCCCATATAGGTTGCACCGGAATCTACAAGAAGGAAGCCTTCTGCTGCAAGCTCTGCGTTTGAATCCTCAGTAGCTTCATAATGCATCATTGCTGCATTATCCTTGTAAGCACTGATCGTAGGGAATGAAAGCTCGATGAATCCCGGAAGGGCTGCTCTCATACCGTCAAGGTGCATTGCTGCAGTATACTCGTTTAACTTAGCACCATTTTTAATCTCATTCTTAACCCAGTAGATGAACTTGGTAAGAACTGCGCTGTCCTTGATGTAAACCTCACGAATGTTCTTAATCTCAGTCTCATTCTTGCAGGCCTTCATCATCTCAGTAGGATCATAGATGTTCTTGATGCCTGCGCCTGCGGACTCTGAGTTATCCTTAACTGTTCTGTATACGGAATAGCTAACGTTTCTCTCATCGTAGAGAGTTATGCCTTCGTACTCATATTCATCAAGCCATGAAATAATGCGGTTATAAGCAACAAGTTCAATGCCGTTATTTTCACAGTAAGCGCGAACCTCGTCATTCAGCTCATCAAACTGAACGAACATGCTTACAGATTTTTTTGTGATAAAAAGATAGCTCAGGATAACGGGATTGCACTCTACGTCGTTACCTCTTAAGTTAGTGAGCCAGCAGATATCATCCAGCTTACAAAGAAGGTAGGAATTAGCTTTTTCCTTCTCCATAACCTCTCTTACCTCTGCAAGCTTTTCTGCAAATGACTTACCACAGAGCTCATCTGAAAGAACATAAATAGGATTGCAGGGAAGCGCAGGTCTGTCTGCCCATACCTCGCCGGCAAGGTCCTTATCAAACTTTATCTTGATCTGTTTTTTCTTAAGCTTGTTCTCGTAGGAAAGGCCTTCCCTTGCAGGAACCACTTTTCCATCAAAACCGAGAACCTGGCCGTTTTCCATATTATCGAAAAGATATTCCAAGATAGTCGGCACGCCCTCTTCACCCATCTTGTAAAGAGTTACCCCTGTACCCTTCATCTCTCTCTCAGCCTGAATGAAATATCTTCCATCAGTCCACATTCCTGCCCAGTCCTTGGAAACAACAAGTGTTCCGTTGGAGCCTGTAAATCCGCAGAAATACTCTCTCGCTTTAAAAAAGTCCGCTGAATACTCAGAATTGTGATAATCCGATGTAGGCATAAGATAATAATCAATGCCGTATGTGGTCATCTTTTCTCTGAGGGCAGAGAGTCTGTCCTGTATAACTTTGTTCATTAAAAATATATCCTCCCTAAGATTATCGTTTTTCCATCGGAACATAGTCATAGGTATCACTTACGGCCATGTATGCAGGACGAATAATCTTACTATTATTTGCAAGCTCCTCCATTCTGTGAGCACTCCAACCAACGATACGTGCAATAGCAAACATCGGTGTGAAAAGCTCCTCAGGAAGCTCAAGCATCTTATAAACAAATCCGGAATAGAAATCGACGTTAATACTTACACCCTTGTACATCTTGCGCTCTGCACTGATAACCTCAGGAGCAAGACGCTCAACCAACTCATAAAGAGCAAGCTCTTTTTCCATTCCCTTTTCCTTGGCAAGCTTAACAGTATACTCCTTAAGAAGAACTGCTCTCGGATCAGACTTTGAATAAATAGCATGTCCTACACCATAGATAAGACCGGCTTTATCAAAGGCCTCCTTGTGAAGGAGCTTACCGAGATAGGCCTTAACCTCTTCCTCATCTGCCCAGTCCTTAAGCTCTTTTTCCATCTGGTCAAACATGTGAATAACCTTGATGTTGGCACCACCGTGACGGGGTCCCTTAAGAGATCCGATAGCTGCAGCTATAACAGAGTAGGTATCTGTCATTGATGAGCTCACAACGTGAGTTGTGAAGGATGAGTTGTTACCACCACCATGCTCCATATGGAGAATAAGGCAGATATCAAGAAGCCTTGCCTCAAGCTCTGTGTACTTACTGTCCGGACGAAGTAGATACAGAATGTGCTCTGCTGTTGAGAGCTCTGCCTTCGGCGGATGAATGAAAAGGCTGTTGCCTTCATGATAGTGGTTATAAGCCTGATAACCGTAAATAGCCAGAAGCGGGAACAGACTTATCATCTGAAGACTCTGCCTTAAAACATTAGGCATGGAAACGTCATCAGCGTGATTATCATAAGAATATAAGGTAAGCACACTTCTTGAAAGTGTATTCATCATGTCACGGCTGGGAGCCTTCATGATGATATCTCTGACAAAGCCTGTAGGCAGAGATCTGTAGAAGCCTAAAAGCTGTGTGAAGCCCTGAAGCTCATCCTTATTCGGAAGCTTACCGAAAAGAAGCAGATATGTTGCCTCTTCGAAACCGAATTTAGAATCACTGGCAGTTCCATGAACAATATCTCTAACATTTATGCCGCGGTAAAAAAGCTCACCGTCAGCAGGAATCCTTTCCCCATTAACTTCCTTAGTAGCATTGATTGTGGAGATGTTAGTAAGTCCTGTAAGAACGCCCTTACCATTTAAATCTCGAAGACCTCTTTTTACATCGTACTTAGCAAAAAGTTCGGGATCAATTCTATCTGCGCCCTCAACAACCTTCGCGAGATCTACTAATTCCGGTGTGTTATCTGAGTAAATGTTTCTCTCGTTATCTTTGTTTCCCATACTACCTCCTGTTTATAATTTACTGTAAAAAAGCACGAACAGCGTCAGCAAGTCCATCCTTTCCTACGATCTTGGTATGTCTTACAGCTGCATCACGGATAGATGTTACAGCCTCAGGTATCTCGACCCCTGATACCTCTGAGAGCTTGTCAGCAAGCTGGAAGTCATCAAGATTTGCATCATCCTTACCAAGTGCCTGCATAACGCTTCTTGTAAACTTGTAAGGACTTGCAGTTGATGCGATAACAGTAACTGTCTTATCACCAGTTTCCTCAACATACTTTTTGTATACGCTTGAAGCTACTGCTGTGTGAGTATCGATAAGATATCCTGTCTTTTCGAAGAGCTCCCTGATAGCAGCTGCTGTCTCTTCCTCTGAAGCATATCCGCCAAAGAAGCATTCAAGTGACTGCTTCATTGAATCGGTAATAGCATATTTTCCTTCCTCTGTAAGCTGCTTCATATATGAAGCATTCTTAGCTGCCTCATCGCCTGCGATGTGATAGATAAGTCTCTCAAGGTTGGATGAGATAAGAATATCCATTGAAGGTGATGTTGTGAGGATGAAATCACGATTTCTGTCATACTCACCTGTCTTGAAGAAATCATATAAAACCTTGTTTGAGTTTGAAGCGCATACAAAGGTCTTGATAGGAAGTCCCATCTTACGTGCATAGTAAGAAGCAAGGATATTACCGAAGTTACCTGTGGGAACTACTACGTTTATCTCATCGCCCTCAGCGATTCTGCCCTCCTTAAGAAGGCGTGTATATGCGTAAACATAATATACGATCTGAGGAACAAGTCTTCCAATATTGATTGAGTTAGCGGATGAGAACTGGAAGCCCTTGGCATCAAGCTCCTTGGCAAAATCGGGATCTGTGAAGATCTTCTTAACGCCTGTCTGAGCGTCATCAAAGTTACCCTCGATACCGATAACACAGGTGTTATCTCCCTCCTGGGTTACCATCTGCTGCTTCTGGATAGGTGATACGCCATCCTTGGGATAGAATACGATGATTCTTGTGCCCGGAACATCTGCAAAGCCTGCAAGTGCTGCCTTACCTGTGTCACCGCTGGTAGCTGTAAGAATAACGATCTCGTTCTTGATCTGATTTTTCTTGGCAGCTGTTGTCATAAGATAAGGAAGAATTGAAAGAGCCATATCCTTAAAGGCGATTGTCTTTCCGTGGTAAAGCTCTAAGTAGAAGGCACCGTCTGCCTCTGTCATGGGAGCCATCTCCTCAGTATCAAACTTGGAGTCATAGGCATGATCAATACAATAACGAAGCTCTTCCTCGGTAAAATCAGTAAACAAAAGCTTCATAACCTGATAAGCTGTCTCGCGATAATCCATCTCCTTAAGCTCTGCAAAAGTCTTGTCAAGCTTGGGGAAACTGTCCGGAACAAAAAGTCCTCCGTCTGACGCAAGTCCCTGCAGTATTGCCTGTGATGCAGTTACCTTTTGCTTATCTCCTCTGGTACTCGAATACATAACGTTCATGTTGCTAGGCTCCTCCATTTTCTTGTTCTGTCTTTGTTTTAGATATGATAAAATAAAAGTAATAAAAGATGACTCTACACTTATGAGTCTTAGAAATTTTTCTTATGAAAATAACTTTAATACTTTGAGTAAAAAGTATACCACAAAAATGAATATAAATACAGTTTTACATATGATGCTTTAGTGACTGCTGGCTTTAAGCTTATGGGGGTAAACTTAAAATGACTGGTAAAGTTACGGGGGTGTATGAAACTTGTTTGAAGGACGGGACAAAGTCCTTTAGGGCGTCAATAACATTCAGGGGGAAGCACATAGCACTTGGTTCCTTTTCCGATGCGAAGGCAGCGGGAAGGGCTTATTCTCAAGCGCAAAAAATTCTGACTGATAATTCCTATGAATTATCCTCTTACAGGAAGGGGCAGTCTCTGCCATTCGAAAAGTGTGTGGTTTTAGTTAATTTCAGAGACAAGGGCCTGTACATACCAACTCCGATTTACCTGGAAAAAAAGTATTTCTTCTATTATCTGTCACCACATCACACGCTGATTTTCGATATCGATGATCTGTTTTATTATTCATCCCATAAAATAATGAAGCGTGGCTCACATCTTTTTGTGGCTGACTATGGTTCACAGATAAGCATCCTCAGCAGATACGGAATAAGAAGCTATGCTGTTGAAGGCAGAGACTACCGCTTTGCCAACGGCAACTCTAATGACCTTCGCTATGAAAATATCGAGGTACTAAACCGCTACCACGGTGTACGTCAGTACGCTGAGCGAGGCTTCCAGAAGTACAAAGCCGTCATTCATGTAAATGGCGATTTTGTTGTGGGAAAATACAATACTGAAAACGAAGCTGCCATTGCCTATAACAAGGCTGCTGATGTTCTTAAGAAAAACGGCATAGACAGAAACTATATGCTTAATTATATAGAAGATCTGACTGCTTCGGAGTATGCGGAAATATATACAAAGATCCGTATATCGCCAAAAATAATAAAACTTACGGGAGATAACATAAAGAAGGATGCGTAACTATTGCCCTCATCCGGCGCTTCGCGCCACCTTCCCCCACTGTGGGAAGGCACAATATAATAATCCTGGCATAAATCGCCGGATGAAGATGGCGCTTATTTTTCTCCTTTTTTCTATACTTTGCGGCTGCTCTGCCCCCGCAAATGATACTTCATACGAAAAGGTGGGGTTCTTTTTTGATACCGTCGTAACCTTTACCGTCTATGAAAAGGATTTTATTTCAGAGGATTCCTCATTTTTCACAAGAAATAAGGATGCACAGAAAAAATGCGAAGAATTTATAGATGAATGCTTGGCTGCATGCACCAGATACGACTTCCTCTTCTCTACCACCAAGGAGGGCGGCGATATTTGGAACATCAACCATGCAGAAGGCGCGCCTGTCGAGGTTGATAAGGAAACCTATGACCTGATAGAAAAAGCTCTGTACTATGCAGAGCTCTCTGATGGTGCCTTTGACCCAACTATCGGCACAGTAACTGACCTTTGGAATTTTCATGCTGACACGGACATGGCTGTTCCGGATGACAGCTCAATGTCTGAAGCCCTCTCTCACGTCGATTACAAAAATGTAATGCTCTCAAGTGAAAATGGCAGATACACCGTACAGCTCCTTGATAAGGATGCCCGTCTTGACCTTGGCGGAATAGCAAAGGGCTACATCGCTGACAGATTAAAGGAGCTTTATATAGAGCGCGGTGCTACCAGCGGAATAATAAACCTCGGAGGAAATGTACTTTTAATAGGCTCAAAGCCCTCCGGCACAGGAGCTTCTATCTCCTATACAACCGGAGTTCAAAAGCCCTTTGGAGAAGCAAATGAAACAATGGTAACCCTCTCTCTTGAGGATAAATCCGTTGTCACCTCCGGTATCTATGACAGATTCTTTGAGAAGGACGGTAATATCTATCATCACCTTCTTGATTCCAGAACAGGAATGCCCGTGGAGAACAACCTTTTCAGCGCCACAATAGTTTCTGATTCCTCTGCTGACGGAGATGCTCTTTCCACCATCTGCTACTGTCTTGGCCAGGAAAAAGGGATGGAGCTCATAGAGTCCATCCCTGATACATATCTTCTGTTTATAACAGATCAATATGAAGTTGTTTCCTCAGACAATTTTCCGGGACTAAAGCCTTAAAGCATGATGTTCATGTTGTTCTTTTGGGCTTCATCCTCCTGCTGCTTCTTCTGCATCTGCAGACGATAAGCGTCCAGTGTCTGATTCTTCTTAAGCTCCGTAATCTCCTGTGCAACATCAGTATCTGCAATACTGCTCTGTGCGCTTAAGAGATTCTCTCTTGCTATAGAATTATAGCTTACATTATGCTCAAGACCATTGGTTACTGCACCAACTCCGCCTCTGGCATCACTAACGCTCTTAAGTGCATTATCAATTGAATCTACGTCGTTGACATCCAGATTATCAAGCCCCAACGACTTCATCTGTGAGGAGCTAAGCTCCTGTCCAATGCCCTTCATAAGCTGTGAATTAGCATTGGCAATATCTCCTCTTTCACCATCAGACAATGTACCGTTCTTGGCATAAAGTGCATTCTCACGCATGCTCTGCAGATAATCAGTAACTCCATCAAGGACACCATCCTTAATGTTCATCTGCCCAATATTGTCTCTGCCATTTCTTACCTGAACATTGTCTGTTCTCTGCTCCTTTTCAAGCTTCTGACTGATTGCAAGTTCAGCTGCACCGTCGGCTGCTCTCGGGAGCTTGTTTCCACTGGCGATCTTGCCATAGGAATAATCATTGCGGTAACTGTTACTTCCTATGCCTCCTATCATATGTGCGCTCCTTTCTTCCTCCATGAATAAGGATAAATCCATTTTCGCGCCGCAGCTCCTCTCCGGTCCCCACCATTAATAAGCTGCTGGGCATGCCACCTGCAGATTGATGTCATGCCTAGGATCCTTCCTAAAACATCTGCCACTCAGGACAGAATAACCTATAGTTAATTAATACAATAACATTTTCGCAATTATTTGTAAATACAATTTATTATATGATTATTCATAAAATTACAGTCATCTATTTGGAAGTATTAGACAACTCTTTTTTATTTCTCCACCTCAGCGAGAACTGTCTGGAAAATATTCTCATCTGTCATGCCTTCATCAGTCCTGAGGGCACAGGCTATCCTTGCTCTTACGGTCACACTATAGCCTTCCACCTCGGTTATCTCTTCTACCGCTTCCATAATGGACTTTGCAAGATAGCTAAGTGCATCATTGGTCTTAATAAATGTAAGGATTACAAAATAGCTCTCCTTTAGTCTTCCAACAGCACAGGTCTGGCTTGTAACTGAAGTGATCTTTTTACTCATGGCTACAAGGAACTTATCGCAGATCTTCTTGCCATAGGTTTCAAGAATTCTTGCATATTTTTCATTACGGATAATTATCACTCCGTAGTTTCTGCCCTTATCAACAAATTCACCTGCATAGTCAAGGAGACAGATCATCACAGCCCTTGCATTCATCATCTTTGTGACTTCATCTATATTATTTGGAATAGCGATATTTTCAAGCCTGTAGAGCTCCTCGTCCTTATCCTCGAAAAATCCTACAAGTCCTACAATCTCACCATTCCTGTAAATCGGCATCTTCTGGCATCTTATGTCGTGTATTACACCGTTTACAATACACTGTCCGGATGCATCTATAATACGTTCACCGTTCTCAAGGACGCGGTACTCATCATTTTTGTAAGGATCCTCATTCACATGCCATCCCATGTCCTCGTCTGTTTTCCCCAGTATCTCATCCAGAGATTTAAAGCCATAAAAATCGAGGAATGACTGGCTGGCACCCAGGAATCTTCTACTCTTGTCCTTCCAGAAGAACTTTATTGAGGAATTCCATATCATGTTCTCCCATAGCTCTGTGTAGGTGATAGCGCCGCTATCAAGCAGATATTTATCAACAAGAGAACGTGCAGATGCAGTGAGTCCGTCAAGCACTCTTGCAATCTCATCCGGCACAGATTTCCAGCATACAAGATATTCGTTTCCACCGGTTCCCGGAACCATCATAACTATAATATTCTTGCGCTTATAGGAGCCATTGGGCTGCTTTATTCTGAACATCTTTTCTATGTAGCCCTTATTACTTTTTTCAATCCTCTCCTCAAGGCTGTCGAGTTCCATAAACTTCTGGAAATCCATTCCCTCAGGAGGATATATACTCTCTCTGGCAATTATTTTTACAGCATTCCTAAGGTCCGAATAAACATAAGACTCATTGGTAATATATTTAAATCTGCCAAGAAGCGGAGCAATTACGTTATCTCCCAGATTAATAAGATCAACCACATCAAAGAGAAGATTAAGCTCCCTTAGCTTGCCATCAAGCATATCCCTCTGATTGCTGTTCTGATCCATTGATATGTTAATGATGGAGCCCTTGATAATATAGTGTCCATCATGTTCTGCAAGACATTTAGCTCTGAATCTTAAGTAATTACCGTTATCTGTATAATAGAAGGTCTCAATATTAGAGCTTGCCTCTATAATATTTGCGAATTCCCTGTACTTTTCAATAAGCGGAGATCCCGTGTGATAAATTCGCCTGTCAATCTCTGCATAGTCAATATCATATATATGAAGAATCTGCTCCATATAGGCCCTATTCATGAAAAGTGTATGGAATTCCTTTCCATCATCTTCAATGATCTCAAGCGGAACATCCACATCCTTTACGTGGAAGCCTGCAACATCATAAAAATGACGCCACTGCCTCTGCTCAGTTTTTATGCCCTTCTCAGCCATGTGTTCAAGCATATCGTCAATGCGTTCAGGTCTTCCAAAATAGAAGCCCTGTATTCTTTCGCAGCCTATACTCTTTAAAAACTCAAGCTGTTCCTCGGTCTCAACGCCTTCAGCCAGTGTCTTTATTCCGATTTCCTTGGCCATAGTAATGGTAGAGCGCATGATGGCCTTGGACTTATCTGTAAAGGACGTCAGGAAGTTCATATCGAGCTTTAGCATATCGAAATCATAATCCTTCAAAAGATTAAGGGATGAATAGCCACTTCCAAAGTCGTCCATCCATATCTCATAGCCTCTGCTTCTGAACTTATCAATGACATCATTTAAGAAGCCTTCGTCCGAAACGAAGATGCTCTCTGTAATCTCTATATGTATATAATCTCTGGGAATATCATATTTGGCGACCTCTGCTTCGACCAGGCCGAACATGTCGCATTTGAGGAAATCAAGGCGTGAAAAATTAATCGAAACAGGTATTACAGGCTTACCTTTTTTCAATAAATCATCAAGAGTTCTGCATACTGCCTTAACAATGTAGCAGTCAAGCTTATATATGAGGTCATTGTCCTCAAGAGGCTTTACAAACTTATAGGGCGCAAGCATCCCCCAGTGGGGGTCATTCCACCGAGCCAGTGCCTCCATGCCGCATAGTTCATTTGTAATGGCACGAATAACAGGCTGGAAAAATACTTCTATCCAACCTTGTTCAACAGCTTCATCTATTTTGTTGATTACATAAATATTTAAGTCATCCATAACAATTTTATTGTAGCTGAATTATCGGTAAAAAGTATTGATTTTACGGAATATTACCAAAGTTTAGACATTTTTAATATAGTAAAAAAATCTCCCATATCAAGGTGTTTTTTCACCTCAATATGAGAGATATTCTTATTGTTTATCAGCCGTTATTCACGCATTTTATCCAGCCGCTTTTGCTTTCACGATATAGGGCGGCATCATCACTTACAAAGCATTTTTTCTTAAGCTCGTCAGGAAGCTCATCCTTGTTAAGAATAACAAGATAATCAGAGTAGGTTCCTGCGGATGTATTGAATGTAATCTGAACAGTTGTGGCATCATCATCTTCATCATAGACATCGGAATTCATTCCTGTAACATTGTAGTTATCAGTAGGAATGATATTTTTTAGTACAGTATCAATTTCTGAACTGTCACTGCTTTCCCAATTTGAATATATCTCCTGCTTATTTACATCATCCCATCTTTCAATTTCTACCTTGATACTATTCACATCCTTATCGCCATTCCACCAGGAAGTCGGTATTTCATGAGCCTTAAGGAACTCATTAGTCCTTGTGAAGGAATCAAAAATGTAGAAATTGTACTTCTGAGAATAATAAGCCTGTTTTCCTGCGTCCATGACACCATACAGAGTAATGCTGGGAATCTGGGTAGCAAGATCATCAAAGGACTGACCGGAAAGCTCCTCTGAATAGATTTTCAGGAACTCATCCATCTCATCATCAGTAAGCTTCTTTCTTACTTCCCCTGTCAGAGTCTGACCCTCAAGACTGTTTATCTCGCCTCTTGCAATGTCATATACAGGGAATTTGCCCTTTCTGAATTCATCAGTATTATAAATATCCTTAAACGCTGAAAGGACCTCTTCGTTATTTATATCCAGTTCATATATTCTTCTGACTGTTTTTCCGTTCTTTAAATTCCACTGTACCTGGAACTGACGGTAACAGGTATTCTCGTTATCTTCACGATATGTATGACCATAAATTCCCTGGCCACCTGAAAAAGCATCCTTATGGAACTCCTTGGCATTTATCGCACCAAGTCTTGTAAGCTTTTCAGCCTTATCAATATCTGTAAGCTTCATATTGTAAAGAGCGTATTCCATTCCATTGGCAGTAGCACCATAGTAAAAATCTGCACTGACCACATCCCTGGTCTTACTATACGGAGCCATGATTCCTGAATAGGTAACGTCATCGCCGATTGCAACACTTGCTACCCTTGCAGGCATAGGCTGCCAGCTCTCATATCCAAAAATATCAAAGAAGAATACTACAAAAACAATAAGTGAAATAACAGCGCTTACTATCAAAGATGCATAATGACTCAGGCACGCCTTGAAATCAAATTCATAAATGGTCTCGATCACAGCGTGAACCACTAAAACTCCGCAGATAATTCCAAATATAAACATCGGAACACTGTGAATGTCCCCGATATAATACATAACAAGTCCGGCACCCAGGCCTGCAACACATGCAATAGCAACCTTAATTACGGGTCTTGTTATACTAAATGCCATAGCCTTACCTGCTGCCTCTGCAGGTCTTCTTTTCACAAGAATCCTTGAAACGACAAATGAAAGTATTGCTATTACGAGCATCTTTAAAATTGCAGGCGCCGCATCAAAGGTATAGAAGGCTATCTCACTGTTTACATCGCCGTGTAATCTGGCTATTGCCTCACCTGCAAGCCCCATAGGTGAGCCTGTATAGCCCATATTATAATACGAAACCTCATTCCAATAGCTTGTAAAAAACGTAGCCATAAGGAATGAAAAAATTGAATAGGCGAAAGTCCCAAGGAGGTAAAACACTCCACAGCCGAGTACTGCTACTACTATGTGCCCTGTAAGAACCACTGCCAGTGTGCAGATTTCATACAGCATAATGAATGACAAAAGAATAACCAGCGCGTTTAAAGGATATAAGAGGATCGTATCAAAGGTAGCATATCCCCTTGCAAGTCCCATAATCACTGTAATTATGTTAAATACCAGATACGGTATGGCAAATACAAGTATTCCGCAGAGGTTATTTATATCAAAAAGCTTTTCCCTCTTAATAGGTAGCGAGTAGTACAGGTCAGTCTGCTTTGAATCCAGAAGATAATAATATCCCTGAAGAGCGAGGATGACCGGAAGTATAAAGGTTATGCCAATAACCATGACATTTCCCATACCACCTACATTGTTGTAAAAATGTATCCTTATATCGTCCAGAGTAGTGCGGTCAGTTGCAAGTCTTTCACTATAGCGGCCAAACATCAAAATTGCGTATACGATCTGAGCAAAGAAATTGGCAGTGATCGACAACGCTATAGTCCAGAGGCGTCTTTTAGAATTTTCCTTCAGTAAATTAACAAATAATCTTTTTAATGTCATATCCCTGTACCCCCGTTTCACTTATAAATATCTCCTCCAGAGACAGCGGCAGGATTTCCATGAAAATAGGATT
>JAEEGL016669669.1_pt1 | contig 14256 bp, 11 predicted proteins | sample 9134231 | NCBI WGS metagenome assembly JAEEGL01 (sample SAMN16246548, study PRJNA631951) | gut metagenome | biome: gut microbiome; feature: rumen; material: fiber-attached | host: Bos | place: Iran: Karaj | collected 2018-10 | reverse complement strand
TCGAGGCTATATGCCGCGTCGTCTACCATCCCGATTTTCTCGGCATCCCGAAGATACTTGAGACACCTTACATTAAGGATCCCGATGATCCCGATAAGTCATATCCTCCGTACAAGGAAGAGATCGCGCGGATAAGGAATCGCTAGGACCCCAGAAGGTCTCAAGTGATTCCGCTATATCATCAACCCGGCAGATCGTGTAGTCTTCCCACTCTCTCGGGAAGAGTTTTGTGTAATCGCGTCCGAGAAAACGCTCATCAAGAAGTACGACAACACCTCTGTCCTCTTCCGTTCTGATCACACGTCCCGCCGCCTGCAGAACTTTATTCATTCCCGGAAATCTGTATGCATAATCAAAGCCCGTAAGGCCCATGTCGTCGTAACATCTCTTTAGAAGTTCGCGTTCCGCACATACCATCGGAAGGCCGGTTCCGACAACGATGGCGCCGATGAGGGCGTCGTTCTTTAAGTCTATGCCCTCTGAGAAAATCCCACCCAGAACACAGAAACCGATCAATGAAACGCGGGTGTCCGCAGCGATGCCACAAAGCGAGTTCCGCAGACGCGAAGCGGCGAGGACTGTTCGAGCGACTGGCGCACTGTCGGACAGGACCCGCGAATCTGCATTCTGACTGAATCTGGCAAGGAACTCTTCACGGTCGCGTTCTGACATGGATGCGCCCTGTACTATGATCTCCTGCGTGTCGGGATCGTGATAGCGCGACATGAACATCTCGTGGACCCGCTCGAGCATGGCGAATGACGGGAAGAATACCATGTAGTTTCCGGCCTTAGCGGACACGGTGGCGGATATGTACTGTGCCATTCGATCGTATTCGCTGTCGCTTCTTCTGGTGTATTTGCTCGTGACATCCCTTGCGACAAGAAGCGCACGTTTTGCCGGATCGAATACGGACTTCGCGTAAACGGCAGGATCGCTCTCATCGGCACCGAGCATCATCCTGTAATATGCTATCGGAAGGAGCGTTGCCGAGAAGAACACGGTAAATACCGACCTGTCGGTACATGCCCTAATCCTTTGTGCCGGATTGGCGCACATGAGATTTGCTTCAAAATCACCGTCCGGCGCAAACTTGTTATAGAGGACATAATCGCGTCTGTTCATGTTCTCATATATGTTCAGGAAATGCCTGATCTCAAAATACAGATCGAGAACCTCATCCGAGTGCCCGAAATGCTCATGATCATCAAGAAACTGTTCTATCCTTGCACTTGCGCGAAGAAGGAGCCCTACGAGCACTTCATAGTCATCCACAACTTTAACATCCTCACATTCGCGCTTTAATGCAAGCATCTGTTTGTTACAGCTCTCAAGCGATCTTGCAAGTTTTGCATCCGTATCCTTGACAAGACGTTTAACATCCAAAAACGATTCTTTTACGAGTGTTGCCGAATACATCTTCATGGCACGCTCGGTAAGATTATGTGCCTCGTCGATAAGGAACAGATACCTTCCCGAAGCAGTCTCGGAAAAGAACCTGCGAAGATACACGTTCGGGTCGAAAACATAATTGTAATCGCACACGATCATATCTGAGAAAAGAGACATGTCGAGCGAAAACTCAAACGGGCATACCGTATGCTTGTCGGCGTATTCCATTATCTTTTCACGCGAAAATTCATCCTCTGAGATAAGAAGGTCGTACATCGCATCGTTGATACGGTCGAAATGTCCTTTTGCATACTTACACGCCTCGGGATTGCATTCGCATTTGTCGTACGGGCATATCTTCTCTTTTGCGGTAAGAGTAACGCTTTTTAAACGTAATAAGGATTCGTTTCTAAGAAGATTCAGGCAGTCGGAAGCAACAGTCCTTGTGACCGTCTTTGCTGTAAGATAAAAGATCCTGTCGGCCTGACCGGCGGCAAGTGATTTTAAAGAAGGATAGACGTTTGCAAGCGTCTTGCCGACACCGGTAGGCGCCATGACAAAGAGCCTCTCGCCTTTTCCGATCGAGCTGTAGACCTGCGCGATGAGCTCGCGTTGACCGCTCCGGTATTCGTAAGGAAACTCCATACAGTCTATGCTCATGTCGCGTATCTTTTTCCAGCCGGTCTCAAAGTCGGCCCATCTCTTGTAAAGCCTGATCAGCGATGCGAACCACCCTTCGATCTCTTCAAAAGAATAGACGCTGTCAAAGTAGCGGATCTCTTTAGTCTCGGTGTTGCAGTATGTCATCCTTACACCGATATCAGGAAGGTTTGCAAGTTTTGCAACGATATATGCATAACACTTTGCCTGGGCGAGGTGCTCCCTCTCGGGTGCCTTTATGCGCTCAAGCTCTCTGTACGTTGTTTTGATCTCATCAATGACGACGTGACCCGTATGGTCAGTTGAAACCGGCTCTGCATCCGCACCAATGATCCCGGAAAACGGTACGGATTCTTCCGGCAGGTCAAGCATCACTGTCCTGTCTGAGGCGTCCGTGATAAACGATCCGAGCTGTATGATATTCTCTGTGGGAATTATTATGCCGTCCGCCCTGCCGTCGACTACGATCTCGCAGTCGGCACATTTCGTGATACAGGAAAGGTAAACTTCCGCATGATAGTTTTTACCCATCCTGCGCTGTATCATCCTGTGTATGTTGGCTCCCTCAAGCATCACTTCAGGCCCCGAAGAAGCCTTTCGACGATTGTCGATGTCTCCGTGGCGAAGTATGAACTCAACGAGTGAGCGGACCGAGATATGTATCTGTGTAATCATGGAAAAGAAAAAGAATTATAAAGCCGCTTTTATCTTATCAAGGATATCACTGTACATGCTTACAAGTTCGTCGTTGTTTGCCTTGACAAAATCCATGTCTCCGTCGGCCGCGGCATATTCCAACGCCTTGGCCTTTGCGGAAAGTTCAGTTGCCCCGATCGTAAGAGATGTGGATTTGATCGCATGCGCACTTACCCTGTAATTTGCAAGATCTCCTGCCTCAAGGCTCTTCGCAAGTTCCTCACGTCTGTCCTCTTCAAGGTAGCCTTCGATTATCTCGCGGTAGATCTCCTCGTCACCTGCACAATATTCAAGTCCGACTTCCTGGTCCAAAAAATCAAATCCCTGCATAACTGACTCCTGATAAATAAACACGCACAAATGTTATTGATATGATAATGTCAACACGTCAAAAAATCAACATAAACTTTCTACATAGCGAACTGAACCCATCGCGTCTTTCGAGTATGCGTCCGCGCCTATCTTATCGGCATATTCCTGGGTAAGAACAGCGCCTCCCACCATGACTTTACACCACGGTGCCTTCTCATGGATAAGCTTTATCGTCTCTTCCATCGCGGGAACGGTCGTCGTCATGAGCGCAGAAAGCCCGCACACATCGGCATGAAGCTCAATAACGCTTTTTAATACGTCTTCGGGATCGACATCTTTTCCGAGATCCGTAACGTCAAATCCGTAATTCTCGAGCAGCAGTTTTACTATGTTCTTTCCTATATCGTGAACGTCACCCTTAACGGTTGCGATGACGATCCTGCACTGCGAATTGCCGGAATCCTTCTGCCCAGAGCCTTCGCGGTCCATCTTTTCCTTTATTATCGTAAAGGCTTCCTTTGCCGCTTCCGCGCTCATAAGAAGCTGCGGAAGATATATCCTCTTAGCCTCAAAGCCCTCGCCCACAACATTAAGCGCCGGGATGACTTCATCCGAAACAACATCGAGCGCCTCTTTGCCTTCCTCGTTTATCAGCCTGTCGGTGATCTTTGCCGCCATCTCCTTAAGACCTTTTACGATCGCACTCATCAGCTCCGTCATATCGGAAGCCGCACCGTTATCGGCACCGGATGCGCTTTTTGCGGCAGCGTCCGAAGGAGCGGTTGAAACGACCTGTCCGTACTTCTCATCATAACCGTCGGCAAACTCTACAAAACTCATGCAGTTTTTGTCAAGATCATGAAGCGCCCTGAAGCTGTGATACGTCACCATCATCTCCACCGAGAACGGATTCATTATCGCTGCGGACAGGCCTCTTTCAAGGGCAGCCGCAAACATTCCTGCTGTTATCATGTTCCTCTTCGGAAGGCCGAACGAGACATTGCTTATGCCGAGCGAAGTGTGAACTTTATATTCATCGTGCAAAATACGCACACATTCAAGCGTTGTGAGCGCAGCGGAAGTATCCGCGCTTATCGTCATGCAAAGCGGATCAAATATAAGATCCTTCTTTGCTATACCGTAGCTTTCGGCTGTCTTTATTATCTTTTCGGCAACAGCGATACGTCCCGCAACAGTCTCGGGGATACCGCCTTCATCTATCGTAAGTGCAACAACGAATCCCCCGTACTTTTTAACAAGAGGAAAAATCGCATGCATCACTTCATCTTTTCCGTTTACGGAATTGATCATCGCCTTGCCGTTATATGCCCGCAGTGCAGCCTCCATGGCAACGGGGTCCGATGTGTCTATCTGAAGAGGCAGGTCCGTTACGGCCTGCAGTTCCTTAACGGTCTCGGTAAGAAGCGAGGGTTCATCAATATCGGGAATACCGACATTGACATCAAGGATATGCACCTTCTCATCGGCCTGGCGCAGTCCCTCGTTTAATATATAGTCCATGTCGTGCTCTATAAGAGCCTGCTTGAAACGTTTCTTTCCCGTAGGATTGATGCGCTCCCCGATAAGGATCGGATCTTTGTCAAAATATACCGCATGCGTGTATGAACTTACGACGGAAAGTCCCTTATCCGATAACGGCACGGGTTTTAATCCCTTCTTTGCCGCAAGCGTCGTGACCGCTTTTATGTATTCGGGAGTGGTCCCGCAGCATCCGCCGACAACCCTTACACCGGCTTCCATTTGCATTACAACTTCCTCGGCAAATTCATCGACCGTAACATCAAAGACAGTCTCACCGTTTTCAACGCGCGGCAATCCCGCGTTCGGTTTGAATACTATCGGAACCGATGCATTTTCAAGAAACTCTTTCATAACGCCGCGAAGCTGCCTGGGGCCGACCGAGCAGTTAGTACCTACGGCATCCGCACCCATAGCTTCCAGCATGGCAGTCATCGCCGACGGATTTGCACCCGTCATGAGCTGGCCGTTCTCGTCAAACGCATCGGTAACGATCACGGGCAGGTCACAGTTTTCCTTTACGGCAAGAAGTGCAGCCTTTGTCTCAAGGCAGTCATTCATCGTCTCTATCGAAACAAGATCAGCTCCCGCAGCGGCTCCGATCTTTACGATCTTTGCAAATGCCGCAACGGCATCTTCGAATTCAAGTGCACCGTAAGGCTTTAAGAGCTGTCCGAGCGATCCGATATCGAGCGAGACAAACTTCGGTCGCTTTGCACTTTCCGCCGATCCCTCGTCCGAAAGCTTTGCAGCCTGCTTTACAATCTTTATGGCTTCTTCGATAACCTCTCGAAGCTCTTTTTCATCGGGATAATTAAAAGGATTGGCACCGAACGTATTGGCATTGACCACGTTCGATCCCGCATCATAATATGCTTTATGGATATCGAGGAGGATCTCCGGATGAAGGATATTGAAAGTCTCCGGCTTTTGTCCGGGCTTAAGGCCGCGCTTTTGTAAAAGCGAACCGAGACCGCCGTCGAGTATCACGAAATTGTCATGTAAGAATTCTCTGAAATCCATTTATTGTTTTCCTTATATTTCAATACCTGCGAAGGCCGTCACCGACTTGCTCGGGGACATGAGGAAGCCGTCATCGAGCGTTATCGACAGGTTCTTTCTGGCGTTGGCAACTGCAAGTACATCAGGCTGAATGCTAAGCGCAAGGTCACCGAATCCCGGTGAAAACCTCGGACGCAGTTTTTGCGGGTAAGATTCCATAAATGCCTCACAGAGGCTCTCCACCCTCTCGGCTCCTATAGCCTGGAAAAAAAGTGCTTTGACCGGATCGAGCTTCGTATATTTCTTGATCAGCCTGTCTATGCCGGGGCCTATGCTCGCGGCAAACACAACGACTTCTTTGCAACCGGAAAGATTTGCGGCAAGCGATCTGCTCGTAACTTTGATGTGCTCCATGTCGATCTCGCCGCTCTCTTCATCAAGACTTACTATCGGCAGCTCGCAATAACTTACACGGTAGCCAAGTGATGCCAGAGCCGCACATTCCTTTATGCATGCTTCCATGACGGATAACATCTTCTCATCCGTACAGCCGGGACTTTGCGCGTAGCGAAGTATCTCGCGGCGGTTAAAAGAAGGCTCATCGAATGATTTTAACCCCTGTGCGTTCATCTCGTGATGATCTCTGAGAGGTTATCAAGTATCGCGGACGCAACATCGGGTTTGTTCATAGAATAAACGTGGATGAACTTTATGCCGTTTGCGTAAAGGTCGATTATCTGGTCGGTCGCATACGCGATCCCGGCCTGGCACATGGCCTTCGGATCATCGCCGAACGCATCCACAAGGCTCTTGAAACGTTGCGGCATGAATGACCCCGACAGCTTGATCGCGCGCGCAACCTGGTTCGCGTTCGTGATCGGCATGATGCCCGGGATGACAGGACAGGTTATGCCCGCTTCCCTTATCTTGTAAAGGAAATTGAAGAACAGATTGTTGTCGAAGAACATCTGCGTCGTGAGAAACTCGGCACCGGCATCAACTTTTTCCTTAAGGTGCGCGATGTCCTCTTTCTGATTGGCGCTTTCGGGGTGAACCTCGGGATAGCATGCAGCTCCGATGCAAAAATCACCGTCCGACTCTTTGATATCCCTGATCAGTTCGATCGCATGATGATAGTCCCAGTCGCTCCTATCCTTGCCCTCCATCTCCGGCGTCAGATCGCCGCGAAGCGCCATGATATTGTGTATCCCGGCAGCCTTTATATCGCTTATCCTCTCGCGTACCGTCTCCTTTGTGGAATTGACGCACGTAAGATGCGCAAGGCTCGGGACCCCGTATGAACTCTCGATGTTTTTGGCAATATCGAGTGTATATTTGCTCGTGCCGCCGCCCGCTCCGTATGTTACGGACATGAACGCGGGATGCAGTGCGGCGATCTTTTCCGTTGCCGCCTGCACGCTGTCGTATTTATCGCTTGTCTTTGGCGGGAACACCTCAAATGACATCCTGTTCCCGTCGGTTCTCAGCAGTTCAGAAATCTTCATAACATTAATCTCCATGTTGGTTTCACACCATGCCATTATATCTCATTATCCCCTGTGCGACAATGCCATTGTACGCATCCGAATAGGCTTGTTAGCCGCCTGTCATAATGCTAAAATAAAACCGATAAGGAGAGTGTGCGATGAAGATCACTTGTAACAACACATACAAAACCGACGAGCAGGCACTTACCGAAACGGTGTTTGAAAGATACGGATACAGCTCACCGTCCGCAGAACGCGAAACGATATGTCTCGCATTTACGGGCAACAAAGCTGCGCTAAAATCATACGCCGACCTTCTCTTTTACCGAAAGATAAGCTGCCGCAACAATTACAGCAAAGCGTTCCCGCTCTACTGCCAGGCGGCGGATATAACATTTTCACAGGACGGGATCACGTGCAGCGGCAACGGCACTCCGCTCGCGTTCTACTTCATCGGCTATTACCTTGTTAATTACAGGAGCGAATCAATACTTAAAAACTGCGAAAAGATAGATGAGATAGAAGCACTAACAAGACAGGAGAGACTGGAGCTTGCACTTGATCTGGCGATCGCGACGATACGTGCCGTCAGGTCTCCCGCCGCAGTCAATCTGATCGGAAGGATAATAAACGAGGCGCCTGCACTTTCGGAAAGGCTCGACGAAGAGATGACAAGCGAGGAATGTTTCGAAGACGCGGCCGAAGGCGGTTACGTATATGCGTGTAACAATCTTGCCGCAAAGGAAGCCGATATAATCGTGCGCGGTGCGGAAGATATCGATGCTCACGTCAATAACTTCGTGCATTACCTTACGATATCCGCGGACCGCTATGAGCCGTATGCGGCAAACCGTCTCGGCTTATTCTACATGATAGGTGAGATACGTTCATCTTCGGGAGACACGGTACATCTTCACGATTACATCAACATACCGTTTGCGAAGAAGTACTTTTTAAAGGCGACCGTTTATCCCGACGCAAACAGCGCGTGGGCGTACTTCAACCTTATCAAGTACTTCCATAAAGATTACGATACGAATATAGATCTTTTGAACGAACATATGGATTGCATCAAAGAACTGAATCCGGCTGTGTATGATATAGCGATGGAGCTGTGATCAGATCCTGAATCCGTAGTATCTGTACTGTTCGATCTTCTCCTGATAATCCGAAAGTTTTATCAGGCCGCCGAATCCCGCAAACACTATTCCTGTCAGAACCACAGGCACCGTATTGATAAAATCCGGATTGGCGATGTGTGCAACAAGAAGTGCCACAAACGCAAGAGCCGATATCTCGCACAGTCTCATGAGAAGATCCACTGATTCCTGTTTGATCTTCGGCATCCTCATCGGTGCGAATACCACGTTTATAAAAGTCTTACGAACTCCCCTGATGATCTTTCTGCGACGTCTTGCCCTTCTTCTTTGCGCAGCGCTCATTTCTTTCCCCCTTTTGACCCCTTATCGGTCATTTATACTCCACTCATCGTCCGGTCTAAAGGCCTGCAACAAACCCTTCGTAGGCCTTTGTTATGTATGTCTTTATCTCCCCTTGCGAAAACTGCACCCTGTTCCCCGATATAAGTGCAGCCATACCGTGTACGAACATCCAGAACATCGTGAACAGTTCCGTCCTCTGGCTGTCGGACTCCCCATGTCCGGCAGAAACCTTCTTAAGCAGTTGCGACCCTTCTTCGCCTGCGAGAAACTGCGCGATCGTTCTCGTCCCGAAGTCATCTATCGATGCTATCAGTTCGAACAGGTTCCTCTCTGTCTTCGCAAAATCTATATATGAAAGAGCAAGCGCCGCATACGCCGGGGATCTCCCCTTTGATCCCAGCATCCTCTCGATCATGAAGTCGGTGCTCATGTAAAAGAGGTCGGCCCTAAGCTCATCCATGTTCTCGTATGCCCTGAATATCGGCTGTGTGGAACACCCGAGTCTTTCCGCAAGCTTCCTTGCCGTTACTTCGGAAAACCCGTATTCTCTTGTCATTTCAAAGGCCGCCTTCTCGATCATGGCCTTTGAAACCTTCTCCTTTGGGGGCATAATTAAATATCCATGTTATCTATCAATGTTATATATCGTCGTTACGTATCTATGTTACACATCTTTGTTACATAACAAGGTTATTCTACATCACTAATAATATTATGTCAACAAGTTATTCGTAAATTTTTCACAAAAAAACACCCCGGATCATCCGGGGTGTAAATACCTTTATCTGCTGTCTTTACGTTATCGTCACTCGTCGCCGTAATCGTAAACTTTTGCCACGAAACGGGACTTCCATAAAGCCTTGAGTCCTTCTATCGGGGTGGCAAAGAGCGCTATGTGCTTTCCTTCTTCAAACGATCTTGCCTTGTAGGATATCGGAAGTTCTATCGGGCGGTAACCTTTTCTGATAAACCTGATCACCAGTTCCCAGTCGAGGCCGAAGTTTCCTCCGTTGAAATTGATACCGTACATGCAGTCCCTGTCGAATATCTTGTACATCGTGAACGGATCGGAGAGCTTGCATCCGCATGCCGTATTGATCGTCCATGTCAGTATGACCTGTCCGATGTTAAGGTAATCGGCAAGCATGTTTCCGATACCTTTCTTGAACTCTCTCATATGCCAGTTGTCTTTCCTGTAACGGCTTCCGAGCACGAACAGGGTCTTCCTGTCGATGAGCGGCTGCAAGAGCTTGTCATAATCTTCGACATCATATTCAAGATCGCCGTCCTGTATGGCGATTATGTTTCCTTTTGCATGTTCGATACCGTGAAGCACGCCGTTACCTTTTCCGTGAGGGCCGTCCTCGAGAACGAGTGTAACGTTTTTGCGGTCGGCATATGACTGTGCTATCTTACGCGTTCCGTCCTTTGAATTGGACTCAACGAGAACGAATTCGACAGGCATCGTCCACTTTCTGTTGATCAGTTTGTCAAGCAGTATCCCTGCCGTATTCTCTTCGTTATAAAGCGGAACTATGACCGAAAGGAGTCGCTCCTCCTTTGCCCTCTTCATGCAGCTTATCGTGTATGTACCCTTGGCACTGCCGCTTCTTTTTTGCACGATATGAACAAACCCGGCATTCCTGAGCATTATGCCTTCATTCTGAAAGTCTATTCCTTTGCCGTATCTTTCGATAAGGAGAGTATCACCCTCATCCATTTTGGAATGGTATTCTTCAAGTACGTCAGGATTCAGTTTTGCCTGCAGTCCGATACGATAATCGTTCATTACATTCTCCTTTTGGATCAGTCTCTTCTGAATATGTCACGTGTATAAACCTTGTCGGAAACATCCTCGAGACTCTCATCGAATCTGTTTGCGACGATAACGTCGCTCATTTTTTTGAACTCGTCAAGGTCGTTTACAACGAGGCTTCCGAAGAAAGTCGATCCGTCTTCGAGCGTCGGCTCGAATACTACAACTTTGGCGCCCTTTGCCTTGATCCTCTTCATGACACCCTGGATCGAGCTCTGGCGGAAATTGTCGGAGTTGGTCTTCATCGCAAGACGATATACGCCGACGGTGACCGATACCTCATGGGCCTTGTCAAACTGTGAACTGTCCAGATAATCGTAATATCCTGTCTTGGAGAGTATCCTGTCCGCGACAAAATCCTTCCTCGTACGGTTTGATTCGACTATAGCTTCTATGAGGTTTTCGGGAACATCCGCGTAGTTGGCCAGGAGCTGTTTTGTATCTTTGGGAAGGCAGTATCCGCCGTATCCGAACGAAGGATTGTTGTAGTGGCTTCCTATTCTGGGATCGAGGCATACACCTTCTATTATCGACTTTGAATCAAGTCCCTTTGACTCCGCATAGGTATCCAGTTCGTTGAAATAGCTGACACGCAGTGCCAGGTATGTATTTGCAAAAAGCTTGACTGCTTCCGCTTCGGCATATCCCATCAGAAGTATATCGACATCTTTTTTGATGGCTCCCTCGCGAAGAAGGTTTGCAAACTCTTCCGCTGCCAACTTAAGCGCCGGATCATCTTTATCCGTACCGACGATTATCCTGCTCGGATAAAGGTTATCGTAAAGTGCCCTTGACTCGCGAAGGAATTCGGGCGAGAACATGATCCTGTCAGTGCCGAACTTCTTCTGCACTTTCTGCGTGTATCCTACGGGGATCGTCGACTTGATGACCATGTAGGCTTTGGGATTGTATTTTAACACAAGCTCTACTACTTCTTCCACATGATGAGTGTCGAAATAGTTCCTGTTCGGATCGTAATTCGTCGGAACACTTATAACGACGTAATCCGCATCCGTATATGCTTCGGCCGGATCCATAGTGGCATGAAGATCAAGTTCTTTTGTCGACAGATATTCCTCCAGTTCCTTATCCTGTATCGGAGATATCCTTTTGTTGATCATGTCGACTTTTTCGGGGACAACATCGATCGCAACGACCTGATTTTTCCCTGACAGAAGAACCGCTATGGACATTCCGACATAACCCGTGCCGGCAACCGCTATCTTCATTTATGATTCCCCCTTGCTGAATCTGTAAGTGTTATCATCATTCTGCTCTGCCGCATCAAGAGCACCGAGTGCGGCACCGTAAAGTTCTTCGAACGTTACGCCGTCTTCCTGGCACATCGAGATACCGATCGAGATCCCGGCCAGTGCACGGTACTTTTCGAACTCTTCGTATGTATCGAGGATGCCTACGATCACGCCGGCCTTTTTCTCTATGACCCTCTTTCCCGATTCACCGCTGACATATACGGCAAACCTGTTGTCATCGATACGGCATACTATGTCCGCTTCCCTGAAGAGTGTTTTGAACCGGTCGGATAATAGCTTCAGGAGCTCATTGCCATCCTGATCCCCGAACTGTTCTTTTATACCTGCAAACCCTGTAATATCTATGAGCATCAGGGCTCCCGAACGTTCTTCGGATATCTTCTTTCCGACTCTCGTATTGAGGTAAGACCTTGTGAACAGTCCTGTGAGCGTATCCATTTCGATCGCCGGATCGAGGGAGTCTTCGGAGAATATCGGGTTCTTCATACCGCCCTCTGCGGCAGCTCTCTGACTTGCTTCCTTTGTCTGTTCTATTCCGGCTTCTACCGTGTATCCGCCCTTTAACATGAAGATGAAAACGTCCGCCATATCAGGATCGAACTGGCTTCCTTTGCATCTTGAGAATTCCGAGATTATCTTCTCCTGTGACAGGCGTGAGCGGTAAACCTTGTCGGAGTTCATCGCATCAAAAGCATCTGCGATCGCTATGACTCTTGCATACTCGGGTATGTCACTTCCGGCCAGTCCTTTCGGATAACCCTGTCCGTCCCATCTTTCATGATGATACAAAACGCCTTCGAAAAGATGATCCAAAGCCTTGATATCGCGGAGCATTTCCGCGCCCTTTTGAGGATGGGTCTTTACAACATCATACTCGTCATCGGTAAGTCTTCCGGGCTTGTGAAGGATCACGTCGGGCACGGTCATCATTCCTATGTCATGAAGAAGAGCGATAAAATAGATATTCTGGCAGTCCTTGTCATCCCATCCGAGATTACGCGCGATATCCCTTGATATCACCGCAACGCGCAGCGATCTTCCGCTTGAATAAACATCGTGCGAATCAAGCGTGTTTGCGATCGTGATGACCGTTGAGAGTGCCATATTGTTGACATCGTAAAACGAAAGCGAGGAGACATCGTAGTCACTTCCCAGTGCGCCCTTTACTTTCGATTCATCACTTTCATTCCCGTCGATAATGATCAGTCTTTTCATGATTTTGTTCCCTTAAGATAATCCCTTATGCTATCCAATAATTCGTTGTATTCTTTCAGGAAGTCCTCAACGTTATCCTTAACGAACTTCATGTTGCCTTCCTTGGCCGCCAGCTCATGTGCTTTTGCAGTCTCGGACAGATGCGGTATGCACGAATTGGACATCGAACCTTTTATACCGTGTGCCTCTACCGCGTAGCGCTTGATGTCTCCGCTTTCGGCAAGTTCACGAAGAAGCGGTATCTTTCTCTCGCCTTCCTTGATGACCTCGCCGAGTATGAGATTAACCGTCTCAGGCTTGTTATCAAATCTTGCAAACAGTGCATCGATATCAACGGACCCGTCGACAAACGCCGCATTCGCGGTTTGTGTCTGCGAAGCGCCCGTGTTCTCGACCTGTGCCAGCTTCCGGCTCTTAGGCTTATACATAACCTTCTCGGGCGGAAGGTATTTACGTACCATACGCAGAAGCTTCTTTGACTCTACGGGCTTGCTTAAGTAATTATCAAAACCTGCCTCCTCGTATTCCGATCTGCTTCCGGAAAGTGCATTTGCCGTAAGAACAACGACGGGAGTGCGCAGGTTGATACCGCCCTCATCACTTCTGAGGAGGTGAAGCGTCTCTATACCGTCGGGACTGGGCATCATATGGTCCATCAGGATAACATCGTACTTGTTGACCTTACACAGTTTGAGCGCTTCTTTTCCGCCGGACGCAATGTCGACCGTGGCTCCCGTGACTTTCAGGAATTCCCTGACAACTATCTGGTTGGACATGTTGTCATCAACCTCAAGGATCCTTGCTTCAGGTGCGATGTAGTTTTCATCTATATTGTTAAGATCGTCCTCCTCCGTGGCTATGCCGGAGTTGTACTTCTCAACATCGTTCTCGGCCATCTTCTCCTGCGGGATCCTGACTGAGAATGTACTTCCCTTGCCGTAAACGCTGTCGACCTTTATCTCTCCGTGCATCTTTTCGACAAGGCTCTTTACTATCGAAAGACCGAGGCCGGTACCCTGGATGTTCTGATTTTTCCGAAGGTCGAGTCTTTGGAACGGATCGAAGATCGAGTCGATATCCTCGGGTTTGATGCCTATTCCGGTATCGCTGACATAGAAGCAGAGCGTGTATCTGTTGTCGGCTTCAAAACATTCTCCGGTAAAAGTCACCTGACCTTCTTCAGTATACTTGACCGCATTTGTAAGAAGGTTCACGACGATCTGGGTGATCCTCTTTTCATCACCGTAGAGCATCGGCGGGAGGTTCTTCGGCTTTCCGATCTTGATGGGAAGGCCCTTCTTGTCGGCAACGGTCCTGAGCATCTCAGCCGCATTGTCGAACATCTTGCCGGGATCGTAGTTGGAGCATACGATCTCTTCCATGCCGTTATCTATCTTGGATACATCGAGAACATCATTGAT